>Ga0209270_1000132_pt1 | contig 191426 bp, 175 predicted proteins | sample MTBAKSrepl1MetaG_FD_187456 | JGI IMG/M metagenome (GOLD analysis project Ga0209270, IMG submission 187456) | Enrichment culture microbial communities from Arthur Kill intertidal strait, New Jersey, USA, that are MTBE-degrading - MTBE-AKS1... | ecosystem: Environmental > Aquatic > Marine >... | reverse complement strand
TAAAAGGTACCTTCCCCCGTCTCGATGAAGTGTTCGTGTGCCATGCTTCCCTCGCTGCTGTTGTTCCCCCTATTCTATTAAATCTCTCCCCCTTTGTCAATTTTGTCACTTCTTTTTCAACAGTCTCAGCATAATCGTTTGACAACTCATTAAGCCTATGTTATAAAAGGGGACAATTAACAACAAAATAGTGCCCTATTAATTTCTCTTATCCAGAGAGGTGGAGGGATCGGCCCTGTGAAACCTCGGCAACCTGTGAGATGCTCCGCAAGGAAATTTGACCAAAGGTGCCAACTCCGACAGAAAGTCGTTCTGGAAGATGAGAGGAGAATGCATTACAAACTGCGTTTGCCCCTCAATCCGGATGGGGCAAATTTCTTTAAAAGAAAAGGAGCAAAAAAACATGGATTCTTTAATGGAATCACCAAAATACTTGTTCACCTCCGAGTCAGTTACCGAAGGACATCCTGACAAATTATGCGACCAGATCAGTGACGCGGTGGTGGATGCCTGCCTGGAACAGGATCCCACCTCGCGTGTGGCATGCGAAACCGCTGCCAAGACCGGCTATGTGATGCTGCTGGGCGAGGTCACCACCCAAGCTGTCATCAATTACGACGAACTGGCACGGGATGTCATCAAGAGCATCGGTTATGATCACACTGACAAAGGTTTCGATTACAATACCTGCGGTGTGCTGGTAGCCATCTGCAAGCAATCTCCTGATATCGACATGGGCGTCTCCAAAGCCAAGGAAGCCAAAGAAGGCAAGATGGACGATATCGAAGCCATCGGCGCCGGTGACCAGGGTATGATGTTCGGGTATGCCTGCAACGAAACCCCGGTGCTCATGCCCATGCCCATCTATCTGGCGCACCAACTCACCCGCCGCCTGGCAGAAGCCCGCAAAGACGGCACCATCGCATGGCTGCGCCCCGACGGCAAGAGCCAGGTGACCGTGGAATATGCTTATGGCAAACCCAAACGCATCGACACGGTCGTCATCAGCACCCAGCATGCCCCGGATGTCTCACATGATGAGATCGAAAAACAGGTCATCGAAAAGATCATCCGTCCCATCATCCCAGCCGGTATGCTGGATGACAAGACTATTTTCCATATCAACCCCACCGGTCGTTTTGTTACCGGCGGTCCCAAGGGTGATTCCGGCGTGACCGGACGCAAGATCATCGTGGATACTTACGGCGGCATGGGGCGGCATGGTGGTGGCTGCTTCAGCGGCAAGGATGCCACCAAGGTCGACCGCTCGGCTGCCTATGCTGCCCGCTGGGCTGCCAAGAACGTGGTAGCTGCCGGTCTGGCTGATCGCTGCGAGATCCAGGTTGCTTATGCTATCGGCGTCGCCCACCCCGTCAGCATCAACGTCGAGACCTTCGGCACCGGCAAGATCCCCGGTGACAAGATCGCCCAATCGATCTATGACCATTTTGATCTGCGCCCCGGCGCCATCATCCGCGACCTCGATCTGCGCAAACCGCAGTTCCGCAAATTCACCAACTACGGTCACTTCGGTCGCGATGACCTTGATCTGGCATGGGAACGCACCGATAAGGCAGATGCCTTACGCAAAGCTGCCGGTCTCTAGATAGCCTTCACAGAAAACAAAAAAGGGGTTTGAATAATTCATCAAACCTCTTTTTGATTACTCCGCTTCTTCTTCATCACCGAAATCCAGCACCGCGCGCATGCCGCCGCCCGGATCTGCTTTGCCGACGATCTCCAGTTCCTCCATGCGGTCGATCATGCGCGCTGCCCTCGTGTAACCTATGCGCAATTTACGCTGCAGCATCGAGATCGAGGCGCGTTCTTCTTCGCGCACGATCGCGATCGCCCTCTCTAAGTATGGATCCTCGTTGAAACTTGGCTTTTCGTCAAACAGCGGTACCTCGGTCAGTGGTTTCCCCACCGGGTAGACCTTTTGCATGCTCTGGTTCACTTCCGTGTTGGGAGTGCTTTTCTTCAATTCCTCTGCCTGTTGCACCCAATACTGTACCAGCCGCTGGATATCATCCTCAGATAAGAAAACCCCTTGTAGCCGTTTAGGAGAAGGTTCATCGGGTGACTGAAATAGCATATCCCCTTTGCCAATCAATGATTCTGCTCCTACCTGATCGAGGATCACACGGCTGTCTACCCCCGATACCACCGCAAACGAGATGCGTGCCGGAAAATTGGCTTTGATGACACCCGTGATGACATTCACCGAAGGACGCTGGGTGGCGATGATGAGATGGATGCCGGTGGCGCGTGCCAACTGTGCCAGGCGGTTCAAATTGCTCTCGGTCTCATCCGGCGCCAGCATCATCAAATCCCCCAGTTCATCGATGATCACCACAATGTAAGGCAGCGGATTGATCTGGTTCTTGTTGTAATCCTGGATATTGCGCGCCCCCACTTCTGCGAACTTGTGATAACGGCTGTCCATCTCGCGCGACATCCATTGCAATGCCCCAATCACTTTTTCAGGGTCTACGATCACCGGTGTCAGCAGGTGCGGAATGCGATTGTAGCCGGTCAGTTCCACCCGCTTGGGATCCACCATCACCAGACGCAGTTCTTCCGGCGTGCGCTGCATTAACAGACACGAGATGATAGCATTGATGCACACTGATTTACCGGAACCGGTCGTCCCGGCGATCAACAGATGCGGCATATCACGCAGATCCACCGCGACCGGTTTACCAGCCACATTCTCACCCAACATGATCTTCAAGGGTGAGTTCAATTTTTGATAGGCGCTGCTTTCCATGCCTTCACGTAAGGTCACTATGGATACTTCTGCATTGGGCACTTCGATACCAATGAAATGTTTGCCCGGTACCGGCGCCTGCACACGGATACGTTGCGCCGCCAGTGCCAGCGCCAGATCATCGGAAAGTGCCACGATCTTGCTCACCCGCACGCGCGTGCTGCCGCTGCGGGATTGGATGAAATCGGGTTCCACACCAAATTGGGTGAAGGTCGGACCGCGGTGAATCTCCACCACGTGCCCGGGTGCGTCAAAGGACACCAGGGTCTCCTCGATGATGCGCGCGCGTTCTTTATCGACCGTGCCATCGCCCTCGTGTTTGCTGGCAGGCGTCAGGATATCGGCAATGGCGGGTAACTTCCATGCCAGGCTCGCCGTTTCGCGTGGAATACCGGTGCGGATGTTGACCCCATCACCCGTCGTGCTCTGCACATCAGGTTTGGTGGTTGGCTTGTTCGGGTCGCTCCCCTTTATCTTCTTCCTGCCGAGTCCATTTTGGGCAACCGGCATCTCATCGATAGGAGTAAAACCTTCCAGATCCAGTTCTTTCTTTTTGGTTTCCGACTTCTTGCTTTCGATTTTGGGGGTGCTGACTTTTTGGGTGAGCTGTGCTGATTGGTCGATCACTTTCTTGCCTGCTTTGCTGACTCCCTGGTTGATGCCCTTCAGTAGGTCCGGGATGGCAGTGTCGATGGTCAGCGCCACCGCCACCAGCAGCCAACCAGCCAAAATGACCACCGTGCCGATCTGCCCCACCGCCCGCACCAGAATGCGCTCGAAGAAAGCACCCAGGTAGCCGCCTCCCCCGCCGGCTTTCGCCAGCGCCCATCCGCCCCCTATGAATAGATGGATCCAGGTCAGCAAGTTAAAGAACAGCATGATCAATCCGACCAGTTTGCCGGTCGAGATCATGGGTAATTTACTTTCATTGCGGAAGATCAGCCACACACCGATCACCATGCATATGATCGGGAACAGAAAAGCACCATATCCTGCGATCTGGTATAGCAACACCACGATGGCACCGCCCACATTTCCTTCCGCACTGGTGATAAAACTGAGCAGGATCAATAATCCCAGCACGGTCAGTCCCACCCCTAGCATATCCAGTTTGCGCTCAGGTGAAAGGCTTTTCAATCCTTTACGGATGGAAAGGCTCTTGCGGGTGCTTTTCTTGCTTGTCGTGCGGCGTTTGCTCGCACTGCTTTTTCGTTTCTGTGCCAACACTCCACCTTCTATTACCGAAATCTTGTTCTAAGTATAGCATACAGGAAAATGCATCACTGCTTTTTATGGTGCAGGAATGATGCCACCACTCCACTGACAATTGCCATGGCGCCTGCCACTATGGCAATGGTGACAAAGTCCAACTGGAATAGGTTGATCCCTTTGCTGGCACGTAGCGTTTGTGGAGCGGGAGTTTCAGCTAGTACCTCGCCTTGTTCTTGCGGGGCTGCCACTCCCAAAATGGGATTGGCAACCTCTTGGGGCGCAGCAGTTGCCACCAGATTCTCGTCAGCCGCTACTGCTTCATCCATCGATTCTTCTTGCATAGGCACAGTTTCTTCCAATGGGGCGGCGCTTTCCGGTGCTGCTCCGCCACCACCCACACCCCAACCGCTGGTGCTGGTTTCTGGCGTGGGTTGAATGGCTGCATAGGGCTGCGCATCTTCCCCACCCCCACCGCCTTTTCCTGTGGCATAGCTGGGATTCCAGATGATGATGGGGGGCGTGGCAGTTATTGCTCCCTCTTCCATGGGTGCGGCTTGCAGCATCATTTCTGGTTGGGCGGCATCAAAAACCGCTGGGATGGCTGCCATGCGCGGCATAAAAAGCTGAACTGCCAGCGCCAGCACTGCCACCAGTGCCGCTGCTGCGGAGGAATAGCGGAAGAACAAAACAGGTGTGGTGCGTTCGCTTCTTACCCCTATCTGGCTTTTATTCAATGTATAAGAGTGGGGAACTCGCTGTGGTCGCACACTGCGCAGCACCTGCCGGGTATACCAAAGCTCTTCGTATGCAGCTTTGAAAGCATCATCCGCTTGCAGTCTTGTTTCAGTTCGCTGCCGCTGCTCCTCGCTAAGATCACCATCGATATACCGGGAGAGCAGAAGCCATTCTTTTCTGGTCATTCTATTCATGGCTGCCCTCACTCATAGAACGATATTTCGCTGGTAAAAGTTCCTTGAACTTATGCAGGCAATCTACCAGGCTGCTGCGTGCGCGTGCCAGACGGCTCTTCACCGTACCCAGTGGCACCTGGCTGGCTTGTGCCGCCGATTGGTAATCCATACCCTGCAGGTCGATCAGCACCACGGCGGAGCGGAATTCCAGCGGCAGTGCTTCGATGCAACGCTGCACGGCGGCTTCCAATTCCTTCATCGCCACCTGTTCTTCGGGCAACAGATCATCATCCTGCAGATAGGTGGCGCTCTCCATCACATCCATATCGTCCGGGTCATCATCGCACCCATCGATCGATTGGGTGGGATGCCTTTTCTGACTGCGCAACATGTCATAGCATTTATTGGTGACAATGCGCAATATCCATGCCTGGAACGATCCCCCTTTGAAAGTATGTATCTTCTGGTACGCGGCGATAAAGGTTTGCTGGGTGGCTTCATCCGCTTCATCCAGATCGTTCAACATGTGTAGCGCGACGTTGTACACCTGTGTTTGGTAAGCCAGCACCAGTTCGTTGAAAGCATCCAGGTTTTGTGCCTTAGCGGCAGTGATAAGCAGTTCTTCTTCCATACCAATCAAATTATATCTTGTTCTCCCACTCCCTTGACATCCCGCTCTGGGATTGTATAATCTGGGCAAGATGAAAAGCCCGCCCGGTATTCCAAACCGGCGGCTCACTTGAGCCGGCTTCCCCCGCAGGGATGCAGCAATGCATCGTAAGAGGGACGGAGGTATCCGTTATCGCCCAATGAGGTCGGTTTGCACCGGCAAAAGCAGGTGGCACCACGAGCGCCCCCTCGTCCTGCAGGAAGAGGGGTTTTTCTATTAAAAATAGGAGATAAGACCATGATCGACATCAGACTTGTTCGTGAAGAACCACAGACCGTCAGAGAAGGCATGCACAAGCGTAATCTGGACGCTAGCGTGGTGGATGAACTGCTTGCCATTGACGAACAGCGCCGCCAGAAACTGCAGGAAGTGGAAACCCTCAAAGCCGAACGCAATACCGTTTCACGCGAGATCGGCAAGATCAAAGATAAAACCGAACGGGATGCTCGTATCGCGGATATGAAAGTGGTCTCCGATCGCATCAGCGCGCTGGATGAAGAAGTACGCGCCATCGAAGAAAGTCAGCATGTGCTCATCCTGGGCATTCCCAACATCCCCCTGCCACAGGTTCCGGTCGGCAAAGACGAGAGTGAGAATGTCGTGCTGCGCACGGTGGGGAAAAAACCAACCTATGATTTCGAACCCCTGCCCCACTGGCAGCTCGGTCCGCAGTTGGGCATTCTGGATTTCGAGCGCGGGGTCAAGATCACTGGTTCTCGTTTTTACGTGCTCAGCGGCTTGGGCGCGCGGCTGCAGCGTGCCCTGATCGCTTTCATGCTCGACCTGCACATCCGCCAGGGCTATTTGGAAAAATATACCCCTTTCATGGTGAAAAGTGCCACCCTGTATGCCGCCGGGCAGCTTCCGAAATTTGCCGATAACCTCTACAAGGATCACGAGGAAGATCTGTACATGGTTCCCACCGCCGAGGTGCCCCTGACCGGTTTACACATGGATGAGTTCATCGATTCTGTTGAACTGCCCCTGCGTTACACCGCCTACACCCCCTGTTTTCGGCGCGAGAAAATGAGCGCCGGGCGTGACGTGCGCGGCATCAAACGCGGCCACCAATTCGACAAGGTCGAGATGTATACTTACTGCAAACCGGATGATTCCATGCGCGAATTCGAGAAGATGGTCGCCGACGCCGAAGAGACCTGCAAGCTGCTGGGGCTCACTTACCGCATCGTGCAGCTCTGCAGCGGGGATATCAGCTTCAACGCCTGCATCGGCTACGATATCGAGGTGTGGGCACCCGGTTGCCAGGAATGGCTGGAGGTCTCATCCATTTCCAACGTGGGCGCCTTCCAGGCGCGCCGCGCTAACATCAAGTTCAAGGATGAAGATGGGCACAAAGATTTCGTGCACACCCTGAATGGCTCCGGCTTGGGCATGCCGCGCACCCTCATCGCAGTGCTCGAAACCTACCAGCAGGCAGATGGCAGCATTCGCGTGCCCGAGGTGTTGCTACCCTGGATGGGCGGCACAACCGAAATTAAATAGGCACGTATATTAAGCAGAAAATGCAATGCAAGGAGATCTATATGCGCACATCCATCAAAGGCGCTTTCCTGGTACTGGCATTGATTCTGTCAGTGCTATCGATATCCGCTTGTTCGACCACCACTGTTTCCTCCACCGTTAGTGATGGTTCTAAAGGAAATCTGACTGCCACTACGCTCGCCATCCTGCAGATCGTCGTAGCCCTGATCATGCTGGTCAGCCTTTTCACCCTCATCATCCCCGGTGTGCCGGGGATTACATTCATCTGGGTGACTGCCCTGGTATATGCTCTGGTGACCGGTTTCGAGAAGCCCACCTGGCTCTACTTTGGCATCATCAGCGGTTTGATGTTGCTGGGAAATGTGGTGGATAATCTGATGATGGGCGCCGGTGCGCGCAAAGGCGGTGCACCCTGGCTCACTACCCTGGCTTCCATTCTGGCTGCCATCATCGGCAGCCTGGTTTTTCCACCCTTTGGTGGCATCATCGCCGCTGCGCTGGTGCTCTTTACCCTGGAGGTCATCCGCCTGAAAGATTCCAGTACCGCACTTCGTTCCACCGGTGAACTGCTCAAAGGCTTTGGCTGTTCCTTTGTCGTACGCTTTTTTATTGGAATGATAATGATCGCATTGTGGGTGGTCTGGATTATTCAGGCAGGTCAGTGGCTGCTCTAGCCTTTTTTGGTGCGTGCAGTATGCATGACATATAATGCAATTGACCCTGCCACCGCGGCATTCAGGGAATCAATCTTTCCCAATCGCGGCAGGTTGACCAGTTGATCACATTTATCACGCACCAGGCGCCGCAGCCCGCTACCTTCGGAACCGACCACCAATCCAATCCCCCCACGAAAATCCATTTGCTCAATAGGCATCGCCTGTTCGGAATATTCCAGTCCATAGACCCAGGTGTTGCTGTTTGTCTTTAATGTATCGATCGCCTGTGAGAGGTTCATCTGTGTAATCAGCATGTGTTCACTCGCCCCCGATGATGCGTTCACCACTGCTGGGGTCACTGCTACTGCCCGGCTGGTCGGGATCACCACTCCATGCACGCCCAAACCCTCCGCACTGCGCAGCAACGTGCCCAGATTTTGTGGATCCTGGATCAAATCCAGCAATAAGATGAAGGGAGCTTCTGCCCGGATTCTTGCCTGTGATAGGATCTCCTGCAGGCTGGCATACTGGTAGGCACTCACCTGTGCGGCAGTACCTTGATGGTTGGGATGGATCTCATCCATCCTGGAGCGCGGTACGCTTTCAATGGTGATCCTTTTTTGACGTGCCAGCTTCAAGATATCACGGATATGTCCCTGATCCTGGTTGCCTTCTGCCATCCAGATGCGAAACATATCACGCCTGCCGGCGCGCAGTACCTCGTAGACGGGGTTCCTCCCCGTGATCCATTCTTTCATTTCCAGTGCCAGGTGCTGCCCTTGGCAGAATCTTCGATGATCACACCCAGCTCCGCGATCTCATCGCGGATGCGGTCTGAAAGCACCCATTCCTTTTTGGCACGCAGTTCGGTACGCAGGCTCACCAGCATATCGATGAAAGCATCCGCGGCGTGTGTCTCCCGGGGCATCTCCAGACGCAATCCGAGCACCGAGCTCAGTTCACGTAGCTCGTCCTGGGCTGACACCAACTGCATATCCGTGGCACCGTCTGCCCGGGCTTGATTGATACTGCGTACCAGATCAAATAGGTTTCCCAGCGCTCCGGCGGAATTGAAATCGTCATCCATGCAGGTTTCGAACCCCGTACGCGTGGCTTTCACCTGTTCATCCAGCACTGCCAGGCTGGCATCCGCTGCGCCAGTTGCTTCAGGCAACGCTGTTTTCAAGCCTGATTGCAGCCTTTCCAACGCCTTGTGCGCCTGTTCGATCACTTCATCGTTGAACGTGAGCGGGCTGCGATAGCCGGAATTGAGCACCATCAAACGCAGTACATCCGCCGGATGGTCCTTCAAAAAGTCTTCAATGGTGATCAGGTTGCCCAGTGACTTGGACATCTTCTCGCCGCTCAACTGCAGCATGCCGTTGTGCATCCAGTAGGTTGCGAAGGGCTTGCCTGTCAGGGCTTCCGACTGGGCGATCTCATTCTCATGGTGTGGGAATACCAGATCATTACCGCCGCCGTGAATGTCGATCTGTTCGCCCAGATGGTTCATGCTCATGGCAGAGCATTCGATATGCCACCCTGGTCTGCCGGCACCCCACGGGCTTTCCCAGCTTGGTTCACCCGGTTTGGCACCTTTCCACAGGGCAAAATCCAGCGGGTCTTCCTTGCGCTCGTCCACGCTGATGCGCGCTCCCGAACGCATTTCATCCACGTTGCGGTGAGATAGCTTTCCATACGGGTCGAACTTGCGCACCCGGTAATACACATCTCCATCCATCTCGTAGGCAAAACCCTTGTCGATCAAACCCTGAATGAAACGAATGATGTTCTGCATCTCTCCGGTGGCACGTGGTTTTTCGGCAACTGGCAGGATGTTCAGTTCGCGCAGGTGTTCGTCATATTTATCGATATAGGTTTGCGCCAGGCTTTGCGGCTCCTGCCCCAGTGTGTTAGCACGCCGGATGATCTTATCATCCACATCGGTGTAGTTCATCACATGCCGCACGCTATATCCGCGGTACTCAAGATAGCGCCGGATGATATCGAACACCAACGATGACATGGCATGCCCAACATGCGCATTGTCATATACGGTCGGACCGCACACATACATGCGTACTTTATTTTCCTCGATGGTCTTAAAGAGTTCTTTTTCGCGTGTCAGGGTATTGTAAACGCGTATTGCCATCAGATCACTCCTTGTCAAAGCCATTCATGTGCCCGGGTTTGGAGAAGATCATGCGTCCGGCAGCGGTTTGCAGCACCTTGGTGACTGTCACCATGATCTCCTGGTTCAGGTAATCTCGCCCATTTTCGACCACTACCATAGTGCCATCATCCAGATATGCCACCCCCTGGTCTTGTTCTTTGCCTTCCTGGATCACCTTGATGGTCAGTTCCTCGCCCGGCAGCAAAATGGATTTCACTGCATTTGCTAGTTCGTTGATGTTTAGCACCTGCACACCTTGCAGTTCTGCCACCCGGTTCAGGTTGTAATCGTTGGTCAGGATGGGTGCTTTCATTTGACGCGCCAGCACCACCAGTTTTTCATCCACCTCGCGGACATTATCAACATCCATGTCAGATAAGATCACATTCACATTGCGGTCCTTCTGCAATTCGGAAAGCACTTCCATACCGCGCCTGCCGCGCTGGCGGCGCAGGCTCTCGGCGGAGTCCGCAATATACTGCAGTTCGTTCAACACAAAATGCGGGATGATCAAAGTGCCCGGCAGAAAACCGGTCCTGGCAATATCTGCGATGCGCCCGTCGATGATCACACTGGTATCCACCAGGATTGAACAGTCCTTGTTCCAGCCTGCTCCACTTTGTTTTTTACTGGAAGTGCTGGATTTCCTGTCACGTCGTACAAAAGAGAACATTTCACGAATATCATCCTGTTTGGAAACGCTGATGGTAATGCCCAGATAGGCAAAAACAACCAGCGCTACGATGATCAATATGCTGTTGAGTGGTGCGGGCAGCACCGAGATAGGGATAGAAAGCAGGGCGGCGATCACCAATCCGATGATCAATCCCGTCATAGCAACCAACAGGGTCTGCCCAGGAGTTTCTTCAAGATGCGCGCGAATGGTTTGAATAGGGTATAGAGTTATGTAGGGGAAAAGCAAAAAACCTAAAACGCCCATCAATACCCCGCCACCGATCATAGCGTAGCTGAGTTTGATTTCCTGTATCCCCAGATCGCGAACAAGAAAAATTCCTAAATAAATGCCCAGTATTGAAAATAAGATCAGTCCGGAAAACCGGATAATAAGTACAGTACTTTTTTGGTTCTTCATGAGAACGTCCTTTCGGGGGTTGTTAAAGTGCAGAATAATATGCAGATGAAAAAACTTAGGAAAATGGTAACATAGCGACCTGTTGAAGTCAATTACAGAATTGAAATCTAACAGTTCTCTTACATCTGCAATGCATCGGAATAAATTGGATTCTAATTGACAGTCAAAAACTCACATGCTACAATTTCACCATTGCCCGCCCCCATCGTCTAGCGGCCCAGGACGTGGCCCTCTCAAGGCCAAAACAGGGGTTCGAGTCCCCTTGGGGGCATTTTTTTCACTGCTGGATATGTATCTAGCAGTATTTTTATGCCATTTCTCCAAAATTACATGAGAATATTGGGTCATCTATTGGCATATATTGGTTTTAATGTATACTGGATAATATCTATTCAATTTATCTTTTTAAGATTGGAATCATTCATGGATAAAAATCTCACCGTTCAACCGCTCACACCGCAGTTGGTGAGTGAATTATGGTCGCAAACATACAACACTCAGGGCAAACCCGATTGGTCGCACATCTTCCCGTATTACCACAAGGATATCATCTTTGAAGATAGTATCCAGCATGTAGAGGGCATTGCCGATTTTAAAGCTCTCTGCCAGCGTCTGACCAACCGCAGCCAAAAGCTCACGATGCAGATCACCACGGTTGTGGGAGATACACAGCACATCTTCCTGGAATGGATTATGACCATCACCTATAAAAAGAATCCCGACAGTTCCATCTACGGGACCACCCATCTTACCTTGACATCAGAGGGGTACATCATCCGCCAGCGTGATTATTATGATCTGTGGGGTGATATTTTTAATGCCATCCCCTGGTTCCATAAACCCTACCGCCGCTTCATGCGCAAACATTTCGGATAAAAAGGATTCTGCATGAAATTACCCGTTGAATTACAGTTCATCACCAATTCCCGCTTACCCCAAAAGACAACCGCTGCCCGCCTGAATGGGAAAGTTTGTATCATTACCGGAGCAACCTCCGGAGTGGGATATCAAGCGGCTCGTCATCTTGCCCAGGCTGGCGCTCATTTAGTACTGGTTTGTCGTAACCTACAAAAAGCAACAAATGTCCAGCAGGAATTACAGCAATCCTATGGCAATCCGGTCGATGTGATTCAGGCTGATTTCTCTCGTCTGGCGGATGTCCGTCACGCCGCTACGCAAATCTTAACTACATATCCACATATCTATGCGCTCATCAACAATGCCGGGTTGCACATGTTGCGCCGTACTATGACCGATGATGGTTTTGAAACGGTTTTTGCGGTCAATCATCTGGCTTCTTTCTTGTTCACTCGTTTGCTGCTCGCACGCTTGCTTGCCAGCGCCCCCGCTCGTATCATTCAGGTCAATTCCCAGGGGCACCGGTTTGGTGGTCTGAATCTGGATGACCTTACATGGAAAAAACGTCCCTATATCGGATTGCTCGGTTATGGTGCATCAAAAACTGCTCAGCTCTTCACGGTTTGGGAATTTGCTGATCATTTGCAGGGCTCGGGAGTTACTATCAACGCGATGCATCCCGGAGCGGTCAGGACCAACATCGGGATGAATAACTGGTTGCCTTATCGTTTGTATAACCGCTATATTCTGCGTCACTTTCTCAAAGACCCGGAAATCTCCGGGTCTGCAATTTACTATCTGGTTGCCGCTCCCGAAATGGAAAAGGTCAACGGAAAATTCTTTAATCTCACTATTGAAGAGATTCCGGCACCCCATGCTCTGGATCGTAAGCGCGGCAGAAAGGTATGGTCGGTCAGTGAACAACTCACCGGTCTAGAACCATTACTAACAAATGAGTAAAAGGAGATGCCATGCAGTATGATGCCCTGATCGTTGGTGGTGGAATGGCTGGATTGACGGCTGCCACTTATCTTTCAAAGAGTGGTGCCAAGATATTGTTGTGTGAGAAAGAAGATGAGCTCGGTGGATTGGTTCGTACCTTTCAACGGAATGGATTTACCTATGATGGAGGCATCCGCGCTTTCGAGAATTCTGGGGTGCTATTCCCCATGCTTAAACAGCTTGGCATCGATCTGCCCCTGGTTCCCAATCGGGTTACTCTGGGCATTGAAGACCGTGTCATTCCATTGGAATCCATGGACAGCATTCGCGATTATGAAGAACTGCTGATACATTTTTACCCACATGTCACCCAAGAGATCCATGCTATCACGCAACAAATGCAGAAGATCATGCATTATATGGATGTACAATATGGCATTAATAACCCCCTATTTCTGGATATCAAACAAGACCGCGATTATTTCGTGAAGGTTGTATTTCCATGGATTTTCAAATACGCGATCACCAGTCCTAAGATCAGCTCGCTCACTCTTCCGGTTGTAGACTTCCTTCGACAATTCACCAATGACCAAAGTCTACTAGATATCATCACGCAGCATTTCTTTCAAAGAACCCCCGCGTTCTTTGCGCTCAGCTATCTCAAACTCTATCTCGATTACTACTATCCATTGGGTGGCACTAGCCAACTGGTGCACAAATTACAAGAGTTGATCTTGCAGTATGGCGGGGAGATTCGCTCTGGCACGCCCATCATCACTCTTGATCCACAACGGCAGGTTGTATTTACCGCCAGTGGGGAAAACATTGCTTACCATCATCTGGTGTGGGCTGCCGATCTCAAGACCTTTTACGATCTGGTTGACCCACTTAATCTACAGGATGAAGCCGTTCAAGCAGCCTTCATCAAACGCGAAGCCGAACTGACCGGCAAGTATGGTTGCGATTCCGTCTTCACCCTCTTCCTGGCAGTTGACCTCGATCCCTCTTATTTTGCACAAAAAGCCAGCGCTCACTTCTTCTATACCCCCCATCGTGAGGGGCAGACCCAGGCTGGCCCTCTGCCGTTGGCTGGTTCCCGTCAAGATGTTGAAACCTGGCTTGAAAGATTCTATGAATTGACCACTTACGAGATGTCCATCCCCGTCTTGCGCGATGCTTCGCTCGCTCCCGCTGGCAAGACCGGGCTGATCATCAGCATGTTGTTCGATTACCAGCTTACCAGACACATTAAGGAACAGGGTTGGTATGGTGATTTCAAGACTCTTAGCCAACGTCTTATTTTGAAAACACTTGATTCATCTATCTTTCCTGGTCTCAGTGCAGTCATACTGGATCAATTCTCCTCCACACCGCTCACCATGCAGCGCATCACCGGCACTCTCGATGGCGCTATCACAGGCTGGGCTTTCACCAATAATCCCTTCCCGGCTGAAAACCGCCTACCCAGAGTAGCAAATGCCATTAAGACTCCTCTCCCACACGTGGTACAGGCTGGTCAATGGACTTTCAGTCCTTCTGGTTTTCCCACTGCCCTTATTACCGGAAAAATGGCAGCCGACCAGATCAGCAAGGAGATAAAAAAGAATATCGCCGGTGAACAACAACGATACGTTGGTCCTAATTGGTTGGACTCTTTCTAAAAACTTTTTAATCCTGATTGGCAGATGTGATTAGAAACTAGTTTTTACACTCCTTCATGATCAAAGCGTGAATTTCCTTCTTCGTCATTTCCTGCTGCTCTAGGGGCATGGAGTCTGGAAAGGTGAGATCCAATTTCTCGATCACATGCCTGGCGATCTCCTCTGCGCTTTCGGTCGGATAAGACATACGCGCCGCCAGGATAAGCCGCTGGATCTTCGATATGATCTGAAAATGAATCCGGGGATCAAGAGCCGAGTCTTCTTCCCCGGTACGTAATCGCGCACCTGCCCGGCGCAGAATGGCTGCCACATCCATGTATCCTTGCGCTTCCGCGCTGGCGAGCGGCATGTACCCTCGTGCCGGGATGTTGACATCCGCTCCGTGATCGATCAGTAATTGAACCATTTGTGGACCATGATGGATGGAATAATGAATAGGGTAAGCACTATCATCAGGATCACATTGATTGGGATTGGCACCCTTCTCAAGCATTTTTCGTGCCGCATTGAGATCCCCTGCCAAAACAGCATTTGAAAGAGACTTATATTTCTTTGAATCAAAAATTCCCATTTCTAACTCCTTATCAAATATTGATAATCTGGTTTATTTTAAGAAGAAAAAAAATTGTACCCATCAAAAAAAACAAGAATGAAAAAGTTGGAAAACATCCCCTTCCAGTCATTCTGGTGATTGCGGGACTTTCCTGCCATTCCACCCTGCCACCGCATTTCATGCACATGGAGGAATCAAAGGGGAACATCATCAACTCCGGACCGCTCATTTGCATCTGGGCATATACCGTTCCACATTGCTGGCATACCCTATAGAACGTTTTTCCAGGAACAGAATTTTGTCTGGCATTCATCGCATCCCAATGCCGGCGGATATCAATGACCATCATCTCCATATCCGCCCGTACTTTCTGTACAATATCATCGCCCGAATTCAAGCTTAAATATTCGTCCACCAGGGGAATCGCCTCGGTCAGGATCGGCAGATATTCTTCGGGTGAGTTTTGATCATCATCTCCACCACGTACCTTGAGACAATCGGAAGTCATGCGCATGGAGAGCGCACAAAATTCATAGATCGCAATACGCCAGTTCTCTTCGGATAGACGGAGCTGTTTGCGATTTGCCAGCATCAGATGGTAAGTGGATTTTGCCTCACCATACCGTCCGGCATCCAGCTTGGGGTCACTGCGATTGTAATATGAACCCGCCAATCCAAATAAGCTATCTGACCATGGTTTCCCTCGATCGCGATGATTGTTCACGTCCGGAACAAGCCCGGTGAGGATTGGTATTCCGGGCGAGATCGCGTTTAGCTTACCAGCCAGTTCTTCGAATTCGTCATACGAAAGAGCGCATAGCATGGCGTTTTCAAGCGCGTTGGCATGTACTGTTTTGAATATGGGAGTATCCCCATGACCAAATTGCTCAAAATCACCGATGGCTGCCAGGAACTCATGGCGTGCTTCCAATCCGTTCCCCAGATGATGCCAGTATATGGTCGCCAGATTATAGGTTGCCCATGCCCGCCGCCAGGGGATCTCGGTCAAACGCTGCGCTTCTTTGAAAGTTTCTACAGCCGGAAGAAAACGACTTTGGTCTGCCAGATTTTCTCCATCTTCGAATAATTTTTCTATGTCTGTGCTCATGCTTCACCTCCGTTCAATATACACTTGAAGATCCTTGAATAAGCTGCTACTGCCCAGAACTCCGCACTTTTCTCTGCTGTTACGATCGCCGTAAAAGGAGCGCTTACCGCGAGTGTGGCTGCCACATCCCCATTCTCAACCGCAATGATCTTGATCTCCCCGCCCGAATTCACCACACCCACATATGCTCCATTCCTCGAGAGCGCAGATTGGATATGCCGGTATGATCCGAATCCATTTATCCCAATCTCTTCAAGCTGCCATGCGAGCAGTTCATCTATCGTTCCAACTTTCAGATAATAGAAATCCGTACCTGCCACACTTTTAGTCCACAGAGATATTACTTTAGCGTGAGGTTCATCGTAGCGGAACGATGCGCATTGTCCCTCTCTGGGATGGAGGAATTGCTCACCGATCTTTTCGAGGCTGGGCGGATCTCCCATTTTCTTTTTGTATACGATGAATGTTCTGGCTGGTTCAAGTCCAGTTTCTGGGAAAAATTTACCTGAATATCCGATCCAGACCAGGTATTTTCCACAGCTTTTCAAATAAGATCCATGCATGTCTTGCAGATCAACCCTGGTAATCCGGCTCACCCGACCATCTGGATCGACAAAATGAATTTCCCCGTTACGATCCGATGACCAGCAGCCGCCTTCTTCTTCACCCTCTGAAACATTGATATTCAATCCCACCATGTTCGTTTTAATGGGTTTGGATTGAAGGGTTCGTAGATCAAATCTAGAACCGTTCCCAAAGCTATCTACGGTAAAGAACTGTCTTTTTCCATCTTCTGCACAATACAGCCGTCCCATCACCTCCCGCTGTAACAGTATCTGGCGGAAGGGCTGTTTTGAAGCAAGCCAGTGATCTCTATCATGTTTGATCCTGGCATGCCAAGTGGAACCGCCAAACACCTCTTCCAGCCGTCCGTTGAAGGCACTTTCCCCGCTCAATATCCGGAAAGCAATAAACCGATGGGAAGCCCCCAGCAGCATGCAATCCTCTGCCTGGCAAACCCACTGGCGTGGAACAACATGCAAATTGCTCGGAAAGATTTCTTCATTGTCCTGGATAGACACAGGGGAGTCACTATCCATATTCCATGTGCTGAATCCGTTTTTTTCTCCCAACCACATCAAACGCGAACCATCCCATCCAAGTGCACCACGTATCAAGCCAACCTGTATCTCACGTTTTTTGATGATGATATCCCCCACTTCATAGACGATCAGATTGCCATCTGTGAAAGCTGCTGCGACGGTATTTTTTTCACAGGGGCAAATAGACGTGAGATGAGCCGCTGACAAGCGTTGAGATTGTCCATTTGGCATGACAAGTAGCGTATCATGTCCCTGGCGCAGGGCAACCAGCATGCAGCTTTGGTTGAAATACAATCCTGCCAGTTCCCCGCCCTGTTCTGGATCTATTTCATGTTTCGGAGTAGATGGGAGAACAGATGATATCGACGTAAGGGAACCTCTTGAATTTTGGAACCAGAACGCATTCTCATGCCATATCACCACCGGATCTTCACTTTCGGGCAAATAGAAATCGAATTCAGTTATTGATTTCACATCGCTTGGAAGCCCATCCGCAGACAGAGTACATTGATATAGTTCGGCTTTTCCCGATTCATAAAAAATTACAACACTGCTGGCATCCGGCGCACATGTGGTTACCAGCGGACGATCACGCCGGATCGCAAAGGTGATTTCTGTCTGGCGCATTGTTTTTAGATCATAGATGCGCATCAACCCCAGTTTCTCGAAACAAAAAGCCGCATTGGCTAGCGCTGCGATGGCAGAAACCTTACCCCAGTCGAATTCAAGTTTCTTCAACACCTGAACGCCCAATTTTTGGCTTCCCTCAACTTCAGAAGGCGGTAATTCTTCATGGGAAGTGCGTATCCATGGCTCTTCCCATAGCATGTCTTCGATCTGCTCTCTGGCTTCCGGGAATCCTTCATGATTCACCAGTGCTACCAGCATTTCCGAGTGCGCTACAAGCCTCTGCGCATGTTTTTGTAGGAAATCACACCAGGCTGAGACAGTTGTTTGAGATTGGTTTGCCAGATAGGAGTAATCACTGATCTGCTCGTAGATCTGTCCCGTACCTACCCGTGCTGCCAGATAAGCTAATTGTGTGAACAGCTCTTGAAGTTCTTTCTTTTGGTCTGCGTTTGCCAGGTGATAGGGCAGTTCACTTAATGATCGCACATCCTGCACCCAGCGATTCTGCTCATCCGGGTGTGCTATTTTATGGAAATAATCTGCCAGGTGCAGATGGGTTTCTTTTTGTTGCCAATCACTGTGCAACCATAGATCACTGGCAGCCAGGTGAAGTTGGCTGTGATAGAAATCCAGCAGCTCCCCTCGTTGCATTAAATAAGGTCGCAATAAAAAGATCAATGCTGACAGATTCCCCCCACGGCTGTAAGGAGACAATAAGCTATCAAGCTCGCGTTGGCTTAATCCGTATCGGCTCGCACTCAATAGTACCGCGAATTTGGGAATGAACTCCGCCCCGATCTTGTTCCCCTGTTCATCTCTGAATCCATCATCATTTTGAAGGCGCTCCAGAACCCACTTGAATAGTTCATAGGTTGTGGAAGGCAGTCGCTCGATCAATCCCAGCACCGCCTGATCTTGATCCTGACTATCTACCACTTCCCTTGAAACACTTAACGTACGCAGTTCCTCTAGAGCGGTCAATAGATAAATGGGCAACCCTGCATCAGATTTAGCAAGCAAGGCAGCCCGCTGTGTAGGAGTGATGACTTTATGGAAACGCTGACCGAACTGTTCAATGATCGCATCACCGTCTGATGCAGTGATGCGGTTTAACTCTTTGATGTTCACCGCTTGAAAATAATTGCACACTTCCTCTACAATAGGTCCCTGAATGGTCGAGAAGATGATATGAACATTTCGTGGTAATCGCTCGGGCAACCATTTCAGCTGTTTAAAATGAAGGGTGGCGTCGAATTGGTTGACCGCATCCAGCAAGATCACGATTCGGTTGGAAGCACTAGCTTGTCTTAGAAAATCACTGAAAGCATCTCTCAAAGCTTCTGGGTCATCTGGGATAGCATCGTTGATCTGAGGATGTTCTGCTTTGATCTCATAACAGAACTTGCGCAACGTATTGCGCACATCGGTGGAGGACGAACTGGCTCCCACAAAATGTTTGATGACCAGAGTGTGCACATCCCCAACCAACCTTGCATCACGCGATAGGTAAGCCAGCAACGCCGATTTTCCACACCCAGGATTGCCCACCAGACAAGTGTAGGATCCCTCTTCACTCTCCTTTTTTGTCAATTCGATCAGTTCATCTAGCAACGGTTTACGGCTGCCGATCACATACCGTTCACAGTGCTCTTCGATGAAAGCTTCCACGGCAGCATTTTCCTGCGAAAATTCATCAGGCGATGTTCTTTCAGTTCCCTCAATAAAATGTTCCTGTAGGCTGTTATCAGATCGGATGCTGTTCAGCAGGTCATCGTATACACTCGCTCCAAAACTATTCAGATTGATGAGGCGCTTGTTTTCATCATCCCAATCTGCCTGATAAACTGTTGGTTTCAACCCGGCATCATAGATCGCTTGCTTGAGGTCGATCAACTTTTGTTGATTTTCACTCTCCGGTGGTTCTCGATATTCTCCCGGGATGGTTTCTACCATTGTAGCGGTGGAGGCATCGTCACGAAAATAGAAAAAAGAATAGAGGTGATCCATGGTTGATCGGTCAAGAACACCGTAGTGCACCTCATCATCGGTGATGGAATGGGTTTCACCGGATGGCACCCAGCCATACCGTCCCCCCAGCATACACAGAAAACGCGGTTGGCATTCGTTGATGATCTCACGACATACTTCCGAAGCATCCTGATCACTGGTCACACCCCAACGCAGATCCACATCCACCAGATGAATGTGATAGCGCAGTAAGTATTCTCGCAATTTGGGGAAGACAAAGCGAACGAGATGATCGCGTTCTGCTTGCATATCACGGAATGTGCTACTGATAAAAACCCTGATCGTTTTCCAGTCTTGGGACATTTCCTCCTGCAATCCTGATCGTGCGATACCTTAAGAATAATAATTTGGTGGAAGTTAGCTACAAATCCATCTTGAATTATTTTACAACGGTTTATTTGGAAAGCTTAAAAATTAAGGGTAAAACCCAACAATTCTCTTTCTCTCGTTTTCAACCAAAAATCGTGATAAAGCTTTGTTTTTAATAGGGTCTCACCATGGTTTCAGCAAGGAACCTTATAGGATAATCACAGGATGAGCATATGCAACATGCATAATCGCTGGCGAAGAACTGGGAGCGCGTATTGAAACATCAATCCGCATTGACAACAGCAAATGCCGATGCGGAGACACCACCAATCTTATCCGTTTTGGTGTCATCAAGCCATATTGAATTCTTCGTAATGGATATTCTTCCCATCCACCTGTAATTCATGGAGACATTTACGTATGGCAGACATCATTGGCAGTGGTCCGCAGACGAAATAATGCAGGTTTTGATATTCCTCGGGGAGTTCGCTCCGCAGAACTTCCGTGGTTATATAGCCGCGCGGCCCCTGCCAATCTTCATGCGGATGCTCAAGCACTAAAACCATCTTGAAATTCGGCATGGTTTTCTCCAATTGCTTAAGCTCTTGATTGAATTCCACATGTTCAATAAAGTTGTGTCCATAAAAGAGGAATACAGGGCGCTCATCATGGCCATCCGCCATACTGCGCAGGATGCTCATGCTCGGTGCAATACCGATTCCACCAGCGATAAGAACAATGCCCTGAGTGGCTATGTCCAGAATGTTGGTATGCCCAAAGGGTCCATCCACATAGACGGTTTCCCCTGGTTCAAGGTTGCGAACGGTTCCGGTGAAATCACCGAGTTCCTTGATCGTAAATTCAAAATGCTTTCGATCGTATATGCTGGATGCCACGGAGAATGGATGGCGGCGCAGTGAAAACGGAGAGCGGCGCACCGTCAGCCAGGCAACCTGTCCAGGATGAAAATCCGGCAGCGCAAATCCTTGTGGCTCTAAAACCAGCGTAAAAGCATTTTCCACTTCTTGCCGGATTTCGACGATCTTGTAGGGATGGCGCAACTGCTGCAATGGCTTGATGATCCGAATATATAATGCCGCTAAGATCCACAGGGCAGTTTCGAACCACAACAACGCCTTCATCACCGGGGCGGCGGAGTATCTCCCAATCAGAAGAACATGCGTCAGACCCGCACTCACAAGGATCAGGGTAAAGATATCGTGTAGGATTCGCCAAACATCATAATCCAGGCGAAGCGGCTTACGAAAGACAGAAGTGAGGGTGATCAACAGATATGCCAGCAAACTAAACACCGCCATTTTTGCCCGCAACGGGGCAGTGAAAACATTCAACAATGCCAGTGCCCAGTCATTGATACCGATGCCAGCCTCGAAATTGAAGAGCAGCAACAGATAGTGCACGGTAACAAATAAAGCAGAAAGCACAGACAGCAAATGGTGCAAACGATACAACCGGTCGAAGTTAAAGAGCTTCTGGGCAGGAGTAAAGCGGGAAACCGGAGCCAATTGCCAGCCAGCCAGGGTCAGACCGACGAACCCAAGCATGATAGAGAATTCACGCTGCCAACCTCGGCTAAGGGCGGGTTCAACGAAGGGCATGACAAACAGGGGTGAAAAGATCAACACAAAGAAAAGAATCACAAGCAGAGGTCGTAAAAATTGTTTTTTCATTGGGCCAGTCCTTGTTAAATAATAACTATCCAGGAATTAACTTTTTGAGAATTCAAAATAATACAATGTTCACCTTAATAATAGCATAAATCGATAAGAGTTCTGATATTCTGAGTCCGCCAAAAATTTGTCGGGGAAATTCGGAAGGTTGCTGGTGCATGGTATCCCCTGGATGATGGAGCATAAGTCAGGTCTCTCCCGGGCCCGGGCAAAGTGAAGTACAGAAGGTCGCCGTTTATTCAATTTGAACATCGACCATAAAAACAGGTGATTTCCTGCATCAATTTTCTTCTCTATGTTTCAAGGTATAGAGCCATCGTTGCTGCTGCCCCCTGTCTCGGATAACAATTTCTATATTTGCTTTTTTATATCTCTCTTAGAAAACCGATTTGCATTCCCTGTTCCAGGCATTTTTGAAGTGACAAACTATGCCGGAATATTGGGTAAAATCATGTTAGACTTGATTTTTATTCAAGGTATGAAAAAACTATTTTATCGATTTTCTGTCCTGGTCCTGACTGTTGGTCTGCTGCTCCTTCCCTCTACCAGAGTTTTTTCCGCAGTAGGCGCAACCGCGGCGGATCTCATCAACCTCATACAGGGTTGGCGAGCGACAGCAGGGAATTCCCCTCTGATTGAAGATCCCTTGCTGAATGTCACTGCTTATGATACTGCCTATACCATGGCAGTACAGCAGCTGCATACCCATATCGGCAATGCTTCCGGTAGGATATCTGCCTATGGCTATGGGGATGGAAGCACAGTCTTTTGTACAGAAAACTTCGCGATGAGTTATGGCGAAGCGGATATAGCCGAGATCTATGGTTACTGGGATGATCCCGATCACCGCCTGCCAGCCACTTACCCTTACTATAAGCATGTTGGGGCAGGTGTCGCCACCACCGGGAACGGCTGGTACTACTATGTGCTGCACGCCTGCTATACCAGCGGAGGCACCTATTCACCCGGCACTACCACGACCACCGGCGATGGCACGGTTGTCACCGCTACCAGTCCTGTCTCACAGGTCATGATTCCGGTGGTAACCTCCACCCCGCAATCAGACGGTAGTGTGAAACATATCGTGCAGAGTGGGCAGTCACTGTGGTCCATCGCCATCGAATACGGCACCAAGATCGATAGCATCAAACAGCTCAATAATCTCACTTCGGATTCCATCTATAACGGACAGGAACTTCTCATCTACCCCGCCGGTTCCATGCCCACTCCCCAGCCAACCCCCACCACTACCAGCACGCCGGTTGCCACTCGCACCTTGACTCCAACCTCCACTGCCACCCTCGCGACTGCTACGGGTGAAGCAACCCCTGCTTCATCTGCTGCATCATCCAGAAATAATATTCCTACTCAAACCATCATGGGGTACGCCATCGTCCTCATCTCGGTGGTCGGTCTGCTCACCATGCTGGTCAATATGTCCATCAAGAAAATAAAGTGAGGATTTGCTTGAAATATCCACATTAACTAATATTAAGAAAGTTTTCTTAATTACTACACACCCTCCGATAGCAATTGAAATCAACTCCTTTCCCATATTAATGAATACCAACTCTTAACCACACTTGATATACTGATAGCAAAATGCTATTATATGTGTATCACGGTGACTGGACTAGTCTAAGGTTTCGACCGACCACAATTGCCAGTCTTTTATTTTTAAGGGAAATCATTTTAGGCTGGATTTAAGATCTGTAACGAAAATCATATATTTAAGAAATGGTTTTAGTAGCCTTGAGTATCGGTACTTATTGGGAATAACCACGTGCAATAGTTTGCCAGCTTTTTCCAAGTAATCAATTAAGCAAAAGTAATCCCCGCCCCCCGCAACGATCATTGCTCTATCAAAATTAGTCAATTCAATCATTGTGTGAAGAACTAATTCGGCGTCGACATTCCCCTTAGTCTCAGGGTCACCATTCCCATTAATGTGTATCAGTGTTGGTTTGTATTCAATTTCGTATCCGATTGAAGTTAAATAGTTATATAAAGATTCGTTTCCGCTACTTTTCCTATAAATAATATAGCTTTTGAAACATTATTTTTGGTTTTCAAATAGAAATAGAATTTTTTAAAATCCAATTTCCACCCTGTATAAAACTTTACTCCGTTTTTATTATATAGGTCGTTTTTAACACCCAAATTTAAGTTCTGGCTGTCAATAAAAGCATAAATTACTTCTTTTTTGTTGGTTTTTTCCCTCATAGATTGCATTATATTAAAATAAATAGAAAAATTGCACAATGGGGAAAAGCACTGGCAAGAAGCCAGTTTCTCTCACTTCTCTTTCATTCGGCGAAACAAAGACACATTACTAAAAATGCGATCAAACGTGAAAGAAAAAAGAAACAAAAAGCCCGGATATTAATTGATACTATATATCACTTTTCCCATTCAAACAAAAATCCAGGGGATTTCTTTCAAACCTTTAGATAAGTTCTAGCACTCCGGAAATTTCTATAGCCGTATACAACAACAGCCCCGTTAGTGCAACGTTCACTGCTTTGCGTAAGGCTGGCTTCTTGAGATAGCGGTGGATCACCGTTCCGAACAGCGTCCATATTGTTACCGAACAGCAGCCCAATCCCGCCAGACACACTGCCGAAAGCAGCAACCAATCCATCCTGCCACTCAATGGACGCAAAAAACTGCTGTACAGTGTCATTCCATAAAAGATGGCTTTTACGTTCAAAAGCTGCATCAAAAATCCGCGCCAGAACGTCAGGGGTGGCTGATCGATCAGCTCAAAATCATAGGAACTGCGCAACGTTTCATACGCCAGCCATCCGATATACATGGCTCCCACAACGCGGAGGATGATCTCGAAAGATGGCAGCAGTTCGACCAGGGTTTGGGACAGGGTTCCACTCAACAACATCACCATGAAAAAACCGCTCACGATCCCCATCAAGAATGGCAGGGATTTACGATAACCGTATAACATTCCCATCGATGCGCTGGTGATATTATTGGGTCCAGGCGTAAAGGTGGTAATTAAAACAAAAGGCAGCATGCCAGCCCAATTCAACATGGGTTTCCTCCCGGCATTAAAATTAGGCGCAATTATACCCGTTCTATCGTGGTTTTGGGAAAAATTCTTTTATTCTTAAAAAATTAATCATCACTTTCAACGAAACTTGAAATTTCATGAAGATTTCCACTATACTAAATCAGGATCCCTTATCGGATTACTTCACTTCAAAGGTTCAACATGAAAAATCGACCTGCACTATCCTTTTTATTTATTCTAATTACTGTTGTACTACTGAGCGCCTGTGCCCAACCCGCTCCCGAACCCACCCCCGTTCCCACCTTGGAACCCTCCCCGCAGCCCACCGCCACTGCGGTACGCGTAGAGAGTGATTATTATTCCTATGCTGACGGTACCTGGACAAAATATTATGAAGACGAACTGACCTTTCCCTTCATGCTACCCGAAGATATGGAGGAAGGCAGTTCACAAGAATATCAATTGATCCAACGGGGTTACTTTGCCAGCTATGATGAAGGGACGCAGGTTCTGACCATGCGTTCCCTGGTGATCCTCGCCAGAATATTTCGCGATGTTCAGTTTCAGATGGATGAGAACATCACCGTCTCATGCTTGCCCGCTTCTATCGACGGCACTCCCATTGAAGATATTCATTTTATGTATTCCGAAAAAGGGGTAGGATTTCCGCCCGGAGCGGGCAATGCACGTTTTTCTGACCTGCTGCCTGCCCTGACCACCGACACTTATATGGTACTCATTTTGACCGACCCGGTGGATCCTGCCGCAATCAATCAGATTTCACAGATCGCAGCCGTCTGCCCTGAATAATACAAGATTCTTTCCTATCCTCCTTATTCAAATAAATAAGGAGGATAGTTCTTTAATCCTTTTGTTTAATTTCCTGCGTAGCGCACCGGCATCAACCACACCGGGCTGTATTCATTTGTAGTTGCCAGCTGCTGGAAAATACGTTCTAATTCATCAGCATCCCCACCCGCCAGCACATCCACCAGCGGGAAGATCCACATGCTTTCCTGGCTGTCTTTGATCGTACCCTGGATACCGCCCACACTGGCAAAATAGAACTTCCAGTGCTCAGTCAATGGCGTGTTGAAATCTGGTAACACTAATGCTCCGCCATCCACCCAGACGCTCACAGGGAGCAGGCGTCGCATCATCTTTCCGTTTGGCATGTTCAAACGCACTACCGCAAATCCCTGCGCCTGGTATCTGCCGCCCTGACCCTCGGCAGCCATATCGCCACAGCTCCCCAGCACAAACAGGTTCTGCATATCCACCCGTGCAGTATAAATCCATTCCACCGTCACTTCCGCCAAAAAACGTTTTTGACTGCCCTCGATCCATGTCAACGCCTGCGGTTGATCGGGATTCGGATTGGTATACAGCAAACAGGCATTGCCTGCCTGGGCAATGCGCGACAGCAATCCACCGATGCGCACTTCAGCCAGTTCATCAATCGAAGGGGTCGCAGCCGGGGGATTGTAGGCTGCTCCGTTGTCCACTTGCAGCGCGTTCGCCGTCAGTTGCTGACTCTGGTTATCATTGACAGCGTTTGTTCCACTTCCGCTGGCAGCCATAATTCTGGTCGCCTGAATAGCCGTCGCTGCCATATCCATCTGTATTATTTTATCGGGGGTAGTGGTTAGAAAATGCGTGGGGTCGAAATTAGCATTATTGTTTTGGGTTATGGCTATCACAATCGGTGTGCCGGTAGCTGAATCGCCGGTGTCAATCGTAACAGCTACTCTTCCACACGCACTAAGGATAATAGCAATTGACATCAGTAAATAGATATTCTTTTTCATTGATGTTTCCTTGACCAGGAATATTGTTCACTAAACAGATAGCCTGATTGTAATCAGCGAGGGAAAAAAGTCAATGGTTTCTAAATACACTAGAGTATCTTTGCTTGATCCGCTTCTATTTGAAACCCCACATTCATTTTTGTATAATTAAAATGTATCTTTGACTGTTCATCATGGCAGTTCTTCTAGGGGGGTGGGATAGCACCGCTTCTTCGCACTTTGTGCTCTCATCTTTTTGCAACATCCTATTTCCATACAATCATAAATGAAGCAGCTTGCTTGATTTGTTGGCTGCGGGGAGGAATGATCATGTCTGCTATTTTTTCGTATTCTCGTGTTTTTTTTAGTGCCCGTACCGCACCCGTGCGGGGTTCTCCATCCGAGTCGAAAGGTTCGCCCAGGCATAGTCCGACTTCTCACCACTCTAGAAAATTTTCCCCTTTTTTATATGTCCTCATTCTCATTTTGCTGACAGCACTTATGGTCTTAGCCTGGTACCTTTTCATGCGACCGCTCCCCATCCATGATGGCGAACCATTTCAACCTGAACATAGTGGCTTTATTCCTGGCGGTACCTATACCATACCCTCTCTCATCATCCCTCAGGGTGTCACTGTGAAAGCCAGAGGGGACCTTATATTGAACATTACTGGTAATGCTGATCTTTCCGGCGTACTGCGGGGAAATTGTGTCAGTCTGGATATCAATACCTCCGGTAATCTCACTCTCACCGGAAATCTTGAGAACGACTGCCAGAAAGAGAGCAGCAGCGATCTTTCTCTACGTTCGGAAGGAGGAGCTATTAGCATCGGTTCCGACACTTATCCTGCTGTTATCAAGACTTCTGGTGATCTCTTGATTAGTAATGAACCCGCCATTACTAGTTGGGATTTCGATGTGCTGCCTGCCCAACGCACTGCCTCTTCCTTTGCACCTGCTTGTTCTGCTTCTGCCAGTGAAATCTTTGGCATCCTGGATGCGGAGGGCGTTCTCCCGATCGCATTTAGTGCACGGGGAGTAGACCCGGATGGCGGCGAGTTGAATTATGCGTGGGATTTTGGGGATGGTTCTACCGCTGGTCAGGATGAGACGATACATGAATTTAACGCTGCCGGTTCTTTTCCAGTTATCCTGACCGTCACAGATAACGAAGGTCAAACTTGTATAGCCACTTTATCTGTCCTGATACAGGCTAGCGATCAACAAGAACAATACCCCGCCCCCGCTGTACAGGTTCAACCCGATACACTTGTGCTGGGTCAGGGAGAACGATTCTTTTTGGACGCATCCGCCTTTGCTCCTGTGGGGACTCAGCTCAAATACGCCTGGAATTTTGGGGATGACAGCATATCCACAGATACCCATCCTTCGCATACTTATGATGAACCGGGACTTTACCTCATTACCCTCACGGTTTCCTATGAAGGGGGGGCTTGGTCCAAAGCCACAACTTTGATATATATATATCCGTCTACTGCCACGGCACAGCATACTTCCTCCACTATTGTAATGGCTGCCTTTAACAGAAACCAAAAAACTATCTTTCCGATCACTTTTTACAAGGTCAGTCCTTTTGTTGGTGGTAATATTCGTGGTTGGTCATCCGGGGATCTGATTTTTAGATCATTCTCCGGTTTGGAGACTCCCACTGGGCACGCGGGGCTGCCGCATGGCGGTTCTGCTGGTGATATCATCCTCTATGCACAACATGACATCATCATAGAGCCAGATGTAATCCTTAAAGCAGGAGATGGCGGAGATGGCAAGTCAGGGGATGTTTCTGCAGGGATCGGTGGGAATGGTGGTGGTATTTATATCAATGCAGGTGGTTCAATTTATATTGACACTAATCCAACGGGGTCCGCCACTTCAATTCTTGCTGGTAATGGTGGAAAAGGGGGGAGCGCTAACGGGAAATATGCTTTTGGCGGTCGTGGTGGAAACGGCGGTGCCCTTTTTATGCAGGCATTTGAAGGAGTGCTCGATATTGGGGAAAATGTCACATTACAGGTCGGTGGAGATGGAGGTCGTGGCGGGGATGCTACCGATTCAGCTATCACCGATACTTGGGTTCAGGCTGGTAGCGGTGGCAGATCTGGCTCTTTCCGTCTTTCAGGACGAAGCGCTGAATTTGCCGGGGTGAATCTCATCATCGGCAGTGGTGGGCGCGGCGGGGACGCTTATACCGATGGCATTGATGGAGCAAACAAATGCACCACCGCCGAAAACGGTGTAAATGTCAGCGCCACGGCTGGTCGCGGAGGTAATGCGTGGGGTTGCTCCAGTACTGTTGATTTTGATCCCTTGATTCCCTCCACTCTTACTGGTGGAAACGCCGGTGATGGGGGAGATGCCACTGCCATAGCCGGGGATGGCGGCACGGCTTCCTGTCAGAGGGAAGCAATTGGTGGCGACGGTGGTAATGCTTACGCCACCGCCGGTAAAGGTGGTGATGTGGGTTTAACTACCTGTACTGATCCAGCACTTAAATATCTGGCTTCTTCATTCACCGCAGGAAATGGTGGTGTTGCCACCGCCAATGCCGGTAATGGTGGAAAAGCCGAAGCGATTGCCGATACCTGTGGTCAATATGCTCGTGCGGTCGGGGGAGATGGGGGACGTTCAGGTGCTTTCGGAGGTCATGGTGGATCGCATATCAATGATCAGGCCGGGCTTGGAGGGAATGCCAATGCCACTACTGGCATCGGAGGATCTGCATTGGCAAGGGGTGGGGATTGTTTAGATGATTGTGCGGATGGGGGCGGCGCCGAAGCGCGTGGTGGCGATGCCGGTAATCTGTTTTCCATCCGAGGTGGCAGCGCCGGACAGGGACACAAGGGACAGGAAGGGATTTCTACTTATACTTTGGGAGTGGGGGGAAATGCCGAGGCGTATGGTGGTATGGGAGGAACCTGTTCGATCTGCCCCTTTGGAGATGGTGGCGATGGAGGAGATGCTTCTGCCTACGCCGGTTTTGGTGGCTATTTCGAAGTTCAAGGGAAACGAGCAGCCGGCGGCAGCGTTGATGCACAGGGTGGTATGGGAGGTGAAGGTGCCACCTGCTGTGATCCGCCGGATGACGCTGGAAATGGGGGTGCCGGGGGAGATGCTTTTATACAAGAGCAATTATCTCCCACCTTCTTCCGGCTGGGAGGTGACGGAGGAGATGCAGGGGATGGAATACTTCCCGGAGAAGGTGGTCCGGCAGGGCATCCAAATGGCATGGTTGGTTTGGATGGCAATGATTGCGTCGGGATAGATATTGATGACTTCACTGAACCTCCTTCGGATGCAGAGCAGGGCAAAGGCACCACCACTCCGAGCATAATGGAAGTGATTGAGGAGCAAGCTACTACGCAATCAGCCACCGTTTCCGGAAGCGCCCCAGAAATCCTCTTCATCGAATTTCCGGAAGGCACGCGTCAGGAATTGAGATCTGCTACCAATAATGTCGAGATCCCTGCTGACGGAACACATATCAAAGGGGTGGTAGGTTTTCGCGATCCGGATGATCGCATCTCCTATGCCTGGTTTGAGCCCATCCAAGAAAACACTGTTTTTGAAGGGTTTGGATTCTACATCACGGATACCGATCTAGAACAGGGTAATTTCAGGGAAGGTGTTTTTAGTTTCTATATTTTTTGTAACCAGTTTTCACAAGAGATATTCAATGTCCAGCTCATGGATGAATCTGGTAATTGGTTCTCCAGAGGTGCTCTGTTTGGATTCACTTGCAGGTGATTTGGTATTTCATCTTTTCATTTTATCAATGAAGGTTGGGTAAGAATTTTCTGAACCCAATCCGCACACAGAAAGAGGCTGTCCAAAAAGAAAAATCCGACTTTGAGGGCAGCCCTTTCTCCGTTCTCTATTTTCTGATCCCTGCCGGTCCCAATTGTTCTTTGGTTGGTCCTCTGTATTCCACTCCGATGCGTTCGGGCAAACTCACATCCGGTGCCACTCCGGAATAGGGGCCTTCGCTCATCTTGTGAATGATGATGCGCTTGTCCCAACCTGCCTGGTATTTGCCGTTCAGTGCATCTTTGATCCAATCCGCCAGGAATCCGTAGAAAACCGCCCCGCCGAAGGTCTCGCCGTGTCGCGGAGTATGGAATTCATCCTCCACCACCCATAATTCCTTCGGTCCGGTTACGCGCTCATATACATCCAGCACCGTATCCAGCGGCGCCAGCGGGTCATATTCACCGCTGATGATCAGGCACGGGCAAGTCACATCGCCCGCAATGCCATCCAGACTCATCTGGTTCGCCATCTCGTCAAACTGTGCTTCATCCTCGATACCTGCCATATACATAAACACCTGTTTGAAATGCGGGGTCTCTTCCTCGAAGATGGAGGTCATTGGACCGTAGCAGGCAGCTGCGGTGGCAATGGCTTTCACCCGTTTATCAGCGGCTGCCATCTGCATCCCCCAATAAGAGCCAAAGGAATAACCTGATACCGCGATCTTATCCATATCTACCTCCGGTCGTTGGCTCAGGAAATCGATGGCTGCCGTGCCGACTTTACAGTAGTTATCCGCCGTCACATGCATCTTGCGGATATTGCTGGTACCTTTGCCCGGTCCATCCAGGGAAAGGAAGTTCATACCACGGACAATAAAGGGATGATGCAGTGGGTTGATGGTGGACTCTTTGGTCATGTCCATGCCCGGTGCGAACACTACCGTGGGTGCTTTCTTTCCGCCCGGCACCAGATGCAGGAAACCCTGAATGTAATTATCCTCAAAGGGGATCTCCACCAATTCCACCGAGTTGGGGGCATACGCTGCCGCTTTCAGATAGCATTCCAGTTGCTTCCCATGCAGATAGATCTTCTCTTTATTGTCATCTTCGTAAATGGCATGCTGCGCCAGACGGTATTTTTCACTCGCCAGGAAATACAATTCAGCTGCTGTTTCCACGTGTCCGGCAGCCTCCGCCGCCCGTGCCATCCCTTCGCGGTGTCTGCCGTAGCGCTCCATGACACGCGGGATCATCTTGTAGGATTTCACTTCCGGGGGAAAAGTTTTAGCGTCATAAGCATAATTCTGGTAGCGCCCCGTTTGCTTGATCAGCCAGTCCATGATCCAGTGTTGATTATCTCGTTCTCGTTTCGTATTACTCATAATGATCTGTTCCTCTTAACTTTAAAGTTTTTATTTTCATTATAGGTTTGAAGATCAAAAATACTCCATCAAATTTGTGAAATTTCCCTCCATTCAAAAGCGAACATTGAAATGCAATAAACGGGATAGTAACACGCATTTGAAAACTGATTTCACCGTCCAGAGCTCAGAATGAAATGATCATTTGGCACGTACGGAAACGTGCCCCAAGGGGTTTTGACCATTTGACATAAGATGGTGCAAAATTTTATCGGGCGGCATTCTATTGCCGCCGTCTTCAGCCACGCGGTATCCATAGAAAGGTACCCTACAGATTACTTTCGTTCCCTGAAACGATTCGATTAAAAATCGTTTGCTGTCAACTTTTGTCAACTATAAAAAGCGCCGGAGCGCTCCGGCGCCTTCCTGCCAACCTCATTCTGGGTAAACCCAGGCAACAAACTCCTGTTGCAGATCACAATTGCAGAACTGTTCCGCCAGTGCCCGGTATTCTTCCGTGGTCAGGATACCCCATTGATACTGTGCGAACAACGCATGCATGAAATCAAAGAAAGCAGTATCTCCCATCTTCTCCCGCAATGCCTCAATGAACAAGGGTGCTCGCCCATAGATGATGGCTCCATATTCCGTTTCGCTGTAATCGCGCACCGGCAGCCCAATCGCCATCGCCTTGCTCTTGACTTTGTTCCAGCGGTAATACCAGCTTTCGCGGATGCTTCTGGCAGCGCTACTCCCATAGGTGTCTTCGAAATATAAGGCGGTCAGGTACTGTGCCATGCCCTCATCAATCCATGGCTCATCGATTTGATCGCTCATGACCATGTTGAAGAACCACTGGTGCGCCACCTCATGTGCAGTTGCCATTTCCAGCATGGTAAAAGCCGGTAAGCCCGCATACACCACCTCCGGATCGTAGAACTGCACTCCCATTGCCACGATCCCTGAATATTCCATACCACCTGCCTGCATGGGCGTACCTACCAGGTCCAATTCCGTGTAGGGATAGGTTCCAAAGCGTTCATTATAGGCTTTCAGAGCATTCACTCCCACTTCCAGCACGAACTGCCCGCCCTCTTCGTATTCTTCCGGATAGTAGCTGGTCACCAGTGTCTCCCCCACCTGCTCACTCATCTGAGCATAGCGCGTGCTGGCTACCATATAGAAATCACGCACCGGACCTGCCACGATGGTCTGCGTCATCACTTCATCCTTCACCTGTTCATCGATCTTCACACCGGAAGTAGCGATCACTACATCAGGTGAGGTTACCAGCGTGACCGTGAAGAAAGCCGGATCGCTGTAGATCATATCGCCATTCAAGGCAGGCACTTCCACATTCCATCCCTCATCATCATAGACCGGGATGATAGCATACACCTGGTCAAGTGCCAGGATGCCATCAATGTAACTGAACAGACCGTAGTTTCCTCCAAAATCGGTTGGGACCGTAATGGTGTAGTCCAGCTTCAGGGTTATACTCTCTCCCGGCTGCAAAGCCGTTGGAAGATCCACCCGCAGAGCGCTGTTGTTATATTCGACAGTAAAAGCACTCTCAACTCCATCGAGCTGCAAATCATTCACCACCATCACTTCACCGGAATTATTGGGGAACATACGCAGATAGATCTCGTTCAATGCGACATCTTCATTGTTCCAGTATGTGACCTGCTCCTGCCCTTCGATCTGCGCAAAGGGTTCCGCCAAACTCAAGGTCAGTTCATAACGCGTAGCCGTTTGAAAACGCTCCACGTCATCTTGTTCGGCACTGATCAACCCCTGATGGTAGATATCCAGCGAGCTTCCTTCATCCACCGCAATATCATTCGCCGTTGAATTTGCAGGTGCTGCCTTGCAGCCACCAATTAGCGCTGTTGTCATTCCGATTATCAATAAGGCAGGTAATAATCTCTTCATCTTTTTTCCTCCGGAATAATAATTTCTTTTCTATTGTATAGAAAAAAGCACACTTGTTGCATGGACAGATGAATGATTTACGAAAATACCTGTCCGAGTTAGCAAACAAACTATAATGGTAGATATGAGCAAATCGATAATGCTTATTGCATTTCTGATCGTGGCATTCTTGTTATCTTCCTGCCATTCCCCTGTCCCATTGGTCACCTACGAAGAATCGCTGCAGGCAACCCCCACCCTGACTGCAACACGCGAAGTGCAGAGAGGGGAAGCCATTCCGGATGCATCATCCATCCAGCACAAAATCGACCTGTGGAATGCTGATACACCCATGCTGCGGGGGGTAAATATCTGGCAGGCGCTGGTCATTCCTGAGGTGGATGGCGATTCCAAAGGCACGGGGCATGTTGGTCCGCCTTTTTTCCAGCAGGATTTTGATCTGCTGGCAGAGTTGGGAGCTAATTACGTGGTCATTTCTGCACCGGGATTGTTCACAGAAAACCCACCTTATCAAGTGGATAGCGAGGTGCAGCGCAACTTGGACAACCTACTGGATATGCTCGCCAAAGCTGATCTTTTTGCCACCATCGCCTTCCGCACTGGGCCTGGCAAAGCTGAATGGAGCTTGTGCTGTTCGGATGTCTCTTACTATGATGACTATTTCAACGATGCGGTCTGGAGCGATCCGCAAGCCCAGGCTGCCTGGGCAGAGATGTGGCAGTATACCGCCGACAGGTATAAGGATAATCCCGTAGTGGTGGGATACAAATTGATGGTCGAACCCAACGCTGCCAATATTCTATATGGCATTGACTTTCCCGGGGAATTTTTTCGCTCGTATTCCGGTACCTTATCCGATTGGGTCACGTTCTATCCCAAGCTCGTGAGCGCCATTCGCCAGGTCGATAATGAAACCCCCATCCTGGTCGGGGCAGATGGCTATAGTTCTGTTGCCTGGTTGACCTATCTCACTCCGGCGGATGCGGAAAACATGGTCTATGTTACCCACCAGTATATGCCTTACGATACCTACACTCACCAGTCCATCCGCGGAAAGAACAGCTATCCCTCACAATTCGATGTGGATAATGACGGTGATCAGGAGAATTTCGACAAGAACTACCTCGCCACTTTGTTGCAGCCGGTACGCCAATATCAGAAGAAGTATTCCGTGCCAATTGCCATTGACGAGTTCGGGGTCAAACGCTGGGAGCCAGGGGCAGCGAATTATTTTTTTGATCTGCTGGGTCTTTTTGAACAGGCTGGTTGGAACTATGCCATCTGGGAATGGTCAACCAGCTTTGAACCTTTCGGGGTAGAGGTGGATGATTTCAATTACAAATTGGGCACCGATCCTTCCAATAAAAGTCTCCAGTTGGATAATCCTCTGCTGCAAGTATTACACAGCTATTGGAGTCTGAACAGCATCCGTCCCTCCAATGCCCCCTGGTAAGCCATTCTATATATAGATAAGTGAAAACCGCCCAGAATTCTGGGCGGTTTTCTTTGTTTTTTGCTGCGGCGCCTTATAGGTTCATAAGGAGGGATGCCGCAGCTTTTTGTTTCGCATTACACATGAGAGACATCACCTCCTGTTCCTTTAGGATAGCAATTTGAATGTTCCTGCTTCCATTTCATTGTACCCGATTTTTACGGGATGGCGAAGGTAATTCGCCAGGTATCGTCCGTTTGCACTTTTTGTGAAGAACTGCCCACTACCTCGAACCAGGTATTCCCGGGTTTGAATGGGAAGGCATTGCCATCACCGTCCACCAGGGTCAGGGTAGAACTGCTGGTATCGCGCTTCCAGTACACGGGGAAGAGCTGTCCATCACGGGCGATCAGCGCATCACCCATCCCTACCATATTGACGTCCATCACCTCTTCGGTGGCGTTCTTGACGTAGTAGCTATATGGCACGAACAGCACCACGACATTATCGGCACTGATCGCTTCGCCGGTGTTTTGATCGACCAACACATCATAATTCTCTTCATCCACGCTGCCGGCATTGGATTGATCAACATAACGCACATACTTACCCAATTCACTGTCGTACACCCAGCGGTTATACACTGCATTCGAGAAATGAACGGTCACCTCACTTGCCGGGTAGCCATTCACATCCATGCTCTTGCGGAAGAACATCCCGCTGAGATCCTGTGCCTGATTATCGATCCCCAATCTGCCCAATGCATCAGGAAGCTGCGCCAGGTTGGCAAATAGCATATTCTCACCACCCACTGCTTCGCGATACAAGGCGGGATAGGTGGTTGGTCCTTCCACCACCAGGCGGGATGAGATATCGCTGTTCCACATTCGGCTGTACACCGCCGAATAAGCACTTCCGAAAAGAAATACGGCTTTGTAACTCTGTACTGCTTGAATATCAAAGAAACGTGCCGAACGTACCGGACCCACTTTCTCGGGGGTTTGCCCGTGATAAAGCGCGATGAAACGGGTACTGCCGAACTCGGTGTAATATTCATACACGATATCCGCCGCACTCAAACCTGATTGCGGGCGATGCTCACGTGGCAGGTTTTCGATCTTCACCGCTGCCACACGCTGTGTCAAAATTCCCGGATCAGCCACTTCCAGACCTGTCAGCGGGTTGACATTTGTCGGATAATCCAGCGGACCGATGCCCTCCACGGGATAGTCCGGAGTAGAGGTAAATGTAGGCTCCGGGGTATCGGTAGGGACCACCTCGGCAGTAGTCAGGTTGGGTCCCACGGTCGCTACTGGTGTTGCGCCTGGTGAGCACGCTGCCAGCAGCATCCCTATGAACAAGAAAGCGATTGTATGTTTTTTCATATTTACTCCAATGTTGAGGGCATTTTACCCCATAAACGACAGGCTTGCATCTAACTTGAGTATCATCTATAATCTCGTTTCAAGAGTTGACATGCAATTAAACCGTAAAATAGGGTTGATCGTAACAGGATGTGTCTTTACTGCTGTGCTGGTAAGTGCTTGGTTGCTTTCACCGGATGGATTCAACACAAAATTATGGTGGGTGGGTTCTGCCGTGTGCCACCAGCTGCCCGACCATTCTTTTCACCTTAATGGGCAGCAATTTCCATTATGTGCCCGCTGTACCGGCACCTACCTCTCGGCATTCATCGCTTTACTCTATTTTATGACTCGCGGGAAGCGGGCAGCTATTCCGCGCAAAGACTTACTGGTCGTATTCATTCTCTTTTCCCTTTTCTGGGTGATAGATGGCATCAATTCTTTTTCCTTTGAGGTCTTGCACCAACAATGGTTCTATGCCCCTTCCAACCTTTTACGGTTCCTCAGTGGGATCACTATGGGCATGACCTTTGCTCTCACCATCATGACCATTTTCAACATGGTGTTCTGGAAAAATACGCAAGCCATATCCCTTGTTAAAGATCAGCGAGAATTCGCAGCCCTGTTGGTCGTTGAAAGTCCACTGTTGTTCTTTCCCTTGAACAAGATCACTTTCATTTTCAATCTTGCCGGGCTTTTCAGCACCCTGACCGTCCTTACCCTGATCGCCCTGTTATATGCCATCTTGATCGTGATCATCGCACACAAAGAGGGCAGTTATGCAAGTCTTCTGGACGCAAGCGTACCTTTACTGCTGGGATTCAGCGCAGCCATTGCACAGATCTTCTTGTTGGTACATTTGCGCTCAGCCATTTCCCCTTCCACTATTTTTCATTTATGATATAAGAATAAGAGGAGATATTTTAATGGGTGCTTTTTTAGAAATCTTTTCTGGTTTCGGATTGTCCGCCAGTGCGGGTTTGAATGCTTATATTCCGTTGCTGGTTACCGCCCTGTTGGCAAAATTCACCAACCTCATCCACCTGCAAGAACCTTGGGACGTGCTCACCAGTTGGTGGATCATTGGGCTGTTGATCGTATTGAGCCTGGTCGAGTTCTTTTTGGATAAGGTTCCGGTGGTCAATCATTTCAACGATGCGTTGCAATCTATTGTACGCCCTACCGCGGGCGCTGTCGTGTTCGCTGCCAGCACCAACATCATCACCGATATCCACCCTGTTCTGGCACTGGCGCTTGGATTGCTGGTAGCAGGCAGCGTGAACCTGGTCAAATCGGTAGCAGTTCGTCCGGCAGTCTCCGCTTCTACCGGAGGGGCAGGGAACATCCCGGTCAGCGTTGTGGAGGATGTCACTTCCACCAGCGTATCGGTTCTCTCCATTGTTGTGCCCATTGCAGTAGCCTGTATCTTGATCTTCGTGATTTGCTGGGCAATTTGGCGCTTTGCGATCCGCCCCCTGGGAAAAGAGTGAACTTATAGCAACTTTTTTAAATTCAGGCTCTCAATACTCTTGAAGATATTCTGCAACTCTGATAATCCTTCCAATGCCATACGCCGCTCATGTGCATTGATATGCAGCACACGGAATACTTCCCTATCCAAGATGCTTTGCTTGCCATCAGGATAAATCAGTAAATCCAGCGCCAGGTCTTCATAAGATATCCGGTCGGGTAGGATTTCCGCCGGTCTGCATAGGTTGCAGTACCAGGCTTTGATCAGGGGAGAATCACCTGCGTGTATTTCGTAGATATTGAACCATTTATCGTAAAAATAATATTCATGAAACACATCCCCCGCTAGAAAATCCACTTCTTCTTCAGTTACTTTGTAGATACCGAAAATAGCCGATACCAGCGCCCCTTTGTGGCTCTGGCGGATCATTTGACCGTCATATTGAAAGACAGCTTTTCCAGCCTCATTTTTTTTGATGATCTTGATTTGTTCGTTCATCTTCTCCGTACCATACAATCGCAGCAGGATCTATTTTTAATATTATATGCTGCCCTATTTCACGGCGCTGGAGATCGTGAAAATGGAAGATCTCTCCATCTTCCAGGAGTAGCGATAGACGGTAGCCATCTCCGCGGAACTGAGAATCCTTGATCATTCCCGACAATGAATTGCTATTCCCTGCCCCACTTTCGACCTGAATAGATTCCGGTCGAAGTACCAAGGTTACCTCTTCTCCCAGCTCAAGTTGCCGGTCATCATGGCTTACCAATTCAAAATCGCCCAGGTAGGTGGATGCTTTTAAAGGATCCATAGAAATGATGTTTCCTTCCACACGATTGGTGAAACCGAGAAAACCTGACAGCCATGCTGAGGCTGGTTTGGTATAGATCTCTTCCGGGTTGCCTTTTTGCAAGATATATCCAAAGTTCAACACCGCCACGTTATCACCGACCGTAAAAGCTTCTTCCTGATCATGGGTGACATAGATGGTCGGAAGTTGCAGTTCTTTTAATATCTCCCGCAGTTCCTGCCCCAGTTGATCGCGTAGCGCTTTATCCAAAGCGCCCAGTGGTTCGTCCAGCATGAGCAGTGCCGGTTTGGCAGCGATGGTGCGAGCCAGCGCCACACGCTGTTTCTCCCCACCGGAGAGGTCGCCCACCTGCCGGCTGGCAAAGCCTTCCAGGTGTACAATCTGCAACGTTTGATTGACACGCGCTGTGATATCCTGTTTCTTCCAACCCTGCATACGCGGTCCGAAGGCGATGTTCTCTGCCACATTCATGTGTGGAAAGAGGGCATAATCCTGGAACATCAATCCAAAATTGCGCTTTTCGACCGGAAGAGAGGTAATATCTCGATCTTGCCATAAGATCTGTCCCGCGTCGGCTTGCTCCAACCCTGCGATGATGCGCAGCAACGTGCTCTTGCCGCTGCCCGAGGGACCAAGCAAGCAAAGCGTCTCGTTCTTATGCAGGTCAAAACTAATATCGCGTAGAAGAGGAGCATCTTCATAATTCTTTTTAATGGAACGTACAGATAGACATACCGGTTTCATTATTCTCTATCCTTGTTGGTTAATCCTTCCATGATGAACATGGCAGCGGCACACACCGTCAATAAGATACAAGCCATCGCCATCGCCTGCCCGTAATTCAACGCGCCCGGCAATCCTAGGTAACGATAGATCGCAATTGGCATGGTGGGGTAATCCGGTCTGGTCAGGAATGAAGTGGCACCAAACTCTCCCAGCGAGAGGATGAATGCATACAACGCCCCCACCAGCAGTGGTTTTCGAATGAGCGGCAGGTCGATCATCTGCAGCGTTCTGAGTGGGGATGCGCCCAGATTACTGGCAGCAGCATGCATGTTGGTTGGAATGGTGGAGAGTGCCGGATACAGGGTATTGATGACCACCGGTAACGCCACCAGAGAATGCGCAATGGGGATGAGCACCTGTGGGAACTGCTGGAAGAATGACAGCCGCGTGAATGTCAGCAAGAAACCCAATCCCAGTGTGACAGAAGAAGTTCCCAACGGCAAGACCAACAGGGCACGCAGCCATTTCGCACGACGCATTTGCACCAGGGCATTGGCTGCGCTAATCCCCAGAATGCCGACGACCAGCATGGTTGCCAGCGCATATAGCAGGGAATTCTTTAATGCTTCGATAGGAGGGACATAAAAAAGGGAGCGACGGGTATTCTTGAACAATTCCCGGTAATAAGTCAGGGTGAAGCCGGTCTGATACGCTCCCAACTGCGTTCGATCTGCTTCCAGTTTTACCACAGAGCGCATGATCAGCCCCACCTCAGGCAGCACAAAGAACAGAACCAAACAGACAAGCAGTATGCTTATCATGATTTTCTGATAACGTCCGGTCGGTCGTCTCAATCTCTCACTGTTGATATCGGGCAGAAATGAGACCACCCCGCTCTTTTTATCTCGCATACTCAGCAGGGAGATGATAAAGGTCATTAACAACTGCAAGATGCTCAACAATCCCGCCAGTGGGAGATTCAGTAATTGCGTGGTCTGGCGATAGATCTCCACTTCCAGGGTGCTGAACGCAGGACCACCCAATAGCAGGATCACTCCAAAACTGGTGAAATCAAACAGGAACACCATCAAAAATGCGGAGACGATGGATGGTTTCAAGAGTGGCAGCGTTATGTGATAAAAACGCTGCCAGGGCGACGCCCCCAGCACTCGTGCCGCCTGTTCCTGCTCGATCTCTAATTGTGCCCAACCCGCCCCCACCATACGTATAAAGATGGAAGTATTGTAGAAGACATGTGCCAACAAGATGATCCATATAGTATTCATCAGTTGGATGGGAGGATCAACCAGTGTAAAAACATGCATAAAAAGAAGATTCAACCAACCATTGGCACCTAACAAACTGTTGAATGCAGCGGCGACCACTACCGTCGGCAATATGAATGGAAGGGTAACTGCAATTTGAAAAAATCTTTTCCCTCTAAAACTAAAATGGGAAAATACATACGCAATGGGGAATCCCACCAAAATGGTCAGAAGAGTGGAGAGGATCGCTTGAAAAAGCGTAAATCCAAGGGGAGCGCTTATTCGTGTAAATAAATCGCTCCCGAAAGAGCCTTGAAATGCTTCAATCGCTTTTTGAAAGATGATACCAAGCGGCAGGGCATAGAAGGTCAGCAAGAAGATCAGAGGGAAAATTCCCAAAGAAAAGAAGATCTGCCGCCTGGTTTGGTTCATTTCTTACCTTACTGCAGGATGGTTGCCTGCCAGGCTGCTATCCAGGTATCGCGAGAGGCTGCAATTTCCGTGTAAGGCAGGGTCGCAGGAGCATCCGGAACTTGGTTGTACTGCACGAATTCCTGCGGGAGCTGCGCCTGGCTGTTGACCGGCAGCACGAACATGTTCATGGGAATATCTTCCTGGAAGGGTACACTCAACATGAAATCGACAAATTTCTCTGCCAGATCGCGGCTGGAAGTGCCCTTCAAGATTCCGACAAATTCGATCTGCCGGAAGCAGGTGTTTTGCCCAATGATGGAAGCCGTGGGAGCTTCATCCAGAGGTTCCGTCGCGAAGATCACTTCGGCTGCCGGACTGGTGGCATAGGATACTACCATGGGCTGCGGACCCTTCCCTGAAGAACCTGAGAAATTGGAATAATAAGCTATCTCCCAATCATTGACCACCACCAGCCCGTTATCTTTCAATTGTTGCCAGTAGTTCAGATAACCATCCTCGCCATACTGGGCAATGGTTGCCAGCAAAAATGCCATCCCGGGGGATGAAACGGCAGGGTTCTCCACCACCAGCAGCCCTGCATACTGTGGATCGAGCAGGTCATCCAGACTTTGTGGAATTGCTAACTGGTTCGTAGCAAAATAGGCTTTATCATAGTTTAGACACACATCGCCATAATCCACCGGTAACGCACGATCCTGCTCATCCAGTTTGAATTCATCGGGGATATCCGCCAGCAAAGGAGAATGGTATACTTCATAGATATCCTCATCCAGCGCTCTGGATAGAAAGGTATTGTCAACCCCATAAAACACATCTCCTAATGGGGCATCTTTGGTGAGGATGACCTTATTCAAGGCACTGCCGGTATCGCCACTCAATATGAAATTGACCTTCACGTTGTTCTCCTGCTCAAATTGAGCGATCACATCTTCGCTGATCGCAAACGAGTCATGGGTAAGCACCGTCAAGGTACGTTCTTGTTTCGAACAGGCACTTAAAGCCAGCACACCAGTCAGCAGGCAGATCAGGATAAAACGAAATTTCTTGTTCTTCATCATAAATCCTTTCTCAAACGCGTCCGGGTATGGATGCATAAAGCAATCCCACTTTTCATAGAAATGGTAGCATGGGAAGAGGTCATCTCATTGCTCACACCCCGTGTTTTATATTGTTCTAATGTCTCACCAATAAGCGGATATTTCAGATTTTCGGTAGTAACTCCTTCGCAATTCCCCTCCATGGGAATGAAAGAAATGACATCCCCGGCACTTCCGCCTATCTCCTGGGCTCCATTCACCAGAAATACTTCTTCGATTCCGTCGTCGAAAGTGATCTTGCATTTTTTGAAATCCGGAGCAAGTATGAGGAGCAGGTTGGCGATGGTCTGGTCAAGCCTTCCCCCTAAGCCAGCCACGATCAGGACCTCCCGATATCCGCGCTGCATGGCTGCCTGGATAGCAAGTTCGAGATCAGTTTGATCCTTATCTTTGTTAAAGCGAATGATCTCGGTTTGCTGGAATTCAGCGATATCCAGATCAGAAGCAGAAATGGAATCCATGTCCCCGATCACCAGGGCGGGTTTTAATTTCAGTTTGTTGATATGCTTCAACCCACCATCGGCAGCTATGATGAAATCACGCGTTTTCAGTTGGGGTAAGATAAGAGAATAATCCCGCACTACTCCATTCACAAAGATCACTGCTCTATTCATAAAAAAGCCCTCGACCAGCGAGGGATTTAGTTTTTTGTCTCTCCCTCCGCCGGTATTATCCGGATCAGGTTTTACGGGTCGAAGATTTGGCTCTTCCTCTCAGCCGCTTTACGGCTCCCCGGATCTGTTCCTTGTATTTTGTTATGAACTAAGTATAGACAGATTCACCTTTTCTGTCAAATCAGGCCCTGTCAGTACTACTCGAACTGCTTGATAGCGATTTGCAAATCAAGCATCCCCTGGTCCAGATGATAGCGATCGGCAAGTTGATCGACCCCAAAGGTATGACGGCTATCGATCCATTCCAGCAAACTTTCCAGAACGCCCATCAGGAAATGCTGCTGCCCGACCTGCAATATCGTTCCTTCTGGCAAGCTGATCTTTCCGGTGAGATACCATTCCTGCTTCTGCGCATCCTGGCTCAACTCAATTTGACCTGCACCACATTCGTTCAATATCCCGATAAACGCATTCAGCGCAGTGCTGATCTTTTCCACAAATGGCAGCAGGCGCTTTTCAATGCTGCCACATTCCACCAGGGTAGGAAAAACATCTTTGTAGGTCTTAAAAGCCATTCTTCCGGCAGATCGCGCGACACCTGCCAGGCTTTTTGAGTCTAACTCTCTTTTCAAAGCAAACACCAGGTTTTCATAGAAAGAAACAGGCAATAATTCTGATGTCAATACCCTGCCAGCATTGAAGCAGATAGTATAATCAGCCGACCCCAGAATCTCCCGCAACAGATCAGGTCCCAAGATCTCATAAAATCCATTTAGAAAACCTTCTTGAAGAAAGATGTTCATCGCTAAAAATACCTTCAGATTGAATGAAATATGCGTTTGAATTATAACAATATTCCCTCAGCAAAATTTGCGATTAAAATCTATGTAGAAGAGGCTAAGATGCCAACCATTAAGAACCTGTTGATCAACCACGATGAAGATGTGCGCGCCATCATCCTTACCAAATGGGGGATCAATGCAAACGTAGAATTAGCGGGGCAACAGTTACAACCCAGCATTGACACCATCCTTCAAGAGGGAGTGATAGCGGAGATCATCCAGTCTTTACCCAATGAAGCCAGACGGGCTTTCCACGCCCTAGTCGATTCCGAGGGGAAAATGCCCTGGTCACAATTCAGCCGCCAGTATGGCGATATCCGTGTGATGGGAATCGCCAAACGGGAGCGCCTGCACCCCGAGCGGGAGCCAGTCAGCATCGCGGAAATATTATGGTATAGCGGATTGATCGGCAGGGCATTTTTTGATGCCAAACCTGAACCCAGAGAATTTGTTTACATCCCCGAAGAGATCTGCAGTCTTTTCAATCAGCCTGCTGACACCATCCAACCTCTCGGAAAGGAATTGGTGCCACCCAAAGGCAGCAGCGCCAAACTGGCACAGGATACCATTGTAGATGACATCTGCAGTATGCTGGCTGGATTGCGTATGGGGATGAAAATTGAGGTGATACAACCTTTGCGGGGTGTATTCAATCATGCACAGCTATCCCAGCTTCTTTGGGGAATGAAATTGATCGATAAAAAAGGGACTCTGAATCTGGATGCCGTGCAGGAGCACCTCACCAAACCGAGAGAAACCGCACAGTTCGAGATATTGCAAACCTGGTTAAAAAACCGCACATTCATCGAAATGGCATACCTGCCTGATCTGCATTTCGAAGGTAATCTGAAAGTGAATACGATTCAAATACGCCAGCGTATTATCGACCTGCTGGATCCTATCCCGCCAGATACCTGGTGGAATTTGCCTGCATTCATTCAGGATGTGAAGATCAACAATCCAGAAGTGCTGCGCGTGGCGGGGGAGATAGATACCTGGTACGTCAGCGACCGGCAAAGCGGCGCTCTCCTGCGAGGTTTTGAGCACTGGGATGAGGTCGAAGGCGCTTTCCTGCATTTCTTTGTTTCTACAATCTTGTTTGGCTTGGGGTTAAGCGACCTGTTGGTAGATAGGAAAAGTGGAGAAATTTACGGATTTCGCTGGACAGATCGCAAAGCACTTCTCAACAACCCTCCTGATCATCCTATCAGAGAGGATATTGGAAAGTTCTATACCCTGGCACAAGCCAATCTGTGCATCAGTGCAGAATGTGCACGTACCCTGCGTTATCAGGTCGCCCGCTTCTGCAAGTGGAAAGGGCTGCGACGGAATGAGTATCAATACCAGATCACCCCTCGCTCCCTACAGGCAGCCCAGCAGCAAGGATTGCAGGTACCTCAATTGATCGGGTTACTGAAAAAACATCTCACCCAGGCACCTGCACCCGGTCTCTATCAGGCGCTGCAGCGCTTTGAAACGAAGAATGTCTTTGCCAATGTTACAAGTCAGGTTCTGCTGCGGATCGGTGATAATGCCGTGGCAAAAACGCTGACACAATCCGATTTGAAGAAATATATCATCGAGGAATTGAACCCCACTACCTTTATCATTGATCGCAAAGGAATAGAACATTTTCAGGCTAAACTTACTGAGTTAGGTTACTTGTGTCAAATTGACGGCTAAGTATAATTTTTGAATCCGGGCTGATCCAGTCCGAGAAATTTGAGGTGAACATGGCTAGCAGATTTGATTGGATACAGAAAGAACTGAAAAACCTGAATAAAAATGGTCTTTACAACCACATTCGCACACTTGATTCTCCGCAGGGAGCCTGGTTAGTAGTAGATGGAAAGAAAGTTTTGAATTTTTGCTCCAATAACTATCTCGGTCTGGCAAACCATCCGCGCCTGGTTGAAGGCGCCCAAAAAGCATTGGAACAGTATGGGGTAGGTCCCGGAGCAGTACGCACCATTGCCGGAACAATGGAGATCCATCACCAATTGGAAAAAAGGGTGGCTGCTTTCAAACATTCACCGGCTGCTATTTCCTTTCAATCTGGCTTCACCGCAAACCTCGCTACCATCCCTGCCCTGGTGGGGAAAGAAGATGTGATCTTCTCGGACGAATTGAACCACGCCAGCATCATTGATGGTTGCCGTTTATCGGGTGCGCGTGTTCTGCGCTACAACCATGGCGATCCGTTGCACCTGGAACAGGTCATCAAGGAAAATGAAGGTGATTACCGGCGGGCGTTGATCGTCACCGATGGCGTCTTCAGCATGGATGGGGACATCGCACCATTGGATCGATTGTATGAGATTGCCGAAGGTTATGACATTCTGTTGATGGTGGATGATGCTCATGGAGAGGGAGTGCTCGGAAAGGGCGGGCGTGGCATCGTCGATCATTTCAACCTGCATGGAAAAGTGGATATTGAAGTCGGTACCTTCTCGAAAGCCTTTGGAGTGGTCGGTGGTGTGGTTTCAGGCAACGCCGATATCGTCGAATGGCTGACCCAACGCGGGCGACCATTCCTATTTTCCAGTGCCGTCACACCCCCGGATGTGGCAGCCTGCATCGCGGCTATTGATCTGCTGGAAGAATCCACGGAACTGGTGGACAAACTATGGTCTAACGGGGCATATTTCAAAAAGGAACTAAATGCGTTGGGCTTTGACACCGGCAAGAGCCAGACTCCCATCACCCCCGTGATGCTGGGAGAAGCGCAACTTGCCCAGAACTTCAGTCGACTGCTCTTTGAACGCGGCATCTTCGCCACTTCGATCGGGTATCCCACCGTCCCGCAGGGCAAAGCGCGCATCCGGGTCATGATCTCGGCTGCTCACAGCACTGCCGATCTGGATAAAGGGCTGGAAGGATTCAAAGCGGTCGGGAAGGAATTAGGAGTGATCTAGTCGTCCCCTCTCTGAAAAAGAAAACCTAAAAGAGCAGATATCTCCTGTAGTATCTGCTCTTTTCATTGATCTTTATGTGAATAGCCGATTTTGGTCTGTAAATTAAAGAGCTTATGACTTTGTAATTCACATTTTTCGTCCCATCCATTTTCAAAATCGAGGGACCAATTGCTTGACCGCCAGAAAATCAAATGTTAAAATACCTCTCTCTGCCCCCATCGTCTAGAGGCCTAGGACGCAGCCCTTTCAAGGCTAAAACTGGAGTTCGAATCTCCATGGGGGCACACGATAAAAAGCCTGTAATAGGCTTTTTGCGTTTAACCAATATGGTCATTCATTTTCAATTTCCTCCATCATATTCATCTACGTGCTTTCTTATCCCAGTAGATTTTTTATATAATTATTAGTATCAGGGGACATGATGAATAATCGAATTGCACAACAGACCGAAACATTTATGGATGGGACAGAGTACGGTGATGCGTCCCTTTATGAATTCATGCATGCTGAATTAGAGAAACGCTTGATAAAAGCAGAAAAAGAACAACGCCCTTTGCAGGTCTATTGTGGTTATGACGTGACCGGTCCTGATTTGCATCTGGGGCATACGGTTAGCATGCGCAAATTACGGCAATTCCAAGATTTTGGGCACGAGGTATATTTTGTGATCGGGACGTTTACTTCATTGATTGGTGATCCCAGCGATCGGGAAACTGCCCGGGAAAAACGTAGTTTCGATACGGTGATGCAAGAATCAAATTTGTATACCAAACAAGCTTTCAAGGTTTTGGATAAAAATAAAACAAGATTATTGTTCAATCATAAATGGCTTCAGGAAATATCAATTGCCGAAATATTGGAAATAGGCTCAATATTTTCTCTACAACAACTTTTGGGAAGAGATAGTTTGAAGAAAAGGTTAATAAGAAATGACCTGATTCAATTTCAGGAGATCCTCTATCCCATTGCCCAGGCGTATGACGCAGTGGAAATTCAAGCCGATGTGCAAATAGGGGCAACGGAACAGTTATTCAACCTGATGGCTGGAAGAAAACTGCAGGAATATTTCCAAATGGAACCCCAAATTTGCCTGACGATGCCTATTCTGGTCGGAATCGATGGAAAAAAACGGATGTCTAAAAGTACAGGAAATTACATCGGCATCATGGAATCTCCCGATGAAAAGTACAAGAAATTAATGAAAATCCCAACTGATGCGTTGCCCTCTTACATTCATCTATTGACGCGGTGGACGGTAGCAGAAAAAGAACGTATGGTCTCAGCATTATCCCAGGCTGATGCAAATGAGCTATTCGAACTGAAGAAGAGCATCGCATGGGAAATTGTAGCAAGTATTGACGGAGATATAAAAGCCGATAAGGCTGTTAGTGTTGGAAATGAATGAAGAAAAGAGCTGCCAATTCACAGACAGCTCTTGGTTTGTTAGGCTTTAGCATAACGGCAGGCTACAAAATGCCCGGGTGCCAATTCTTCCAGGGGCGGTTCGATTTCGGCACAATCCGGTCTTGCAATTGGGCAACGTGGATGGAAACGACATCCTGATGGGGGGTTGATCGGATTGGGAATTTCTCCCTCTGGCATCACTTCTGTCCGTCTTTCACGAGGATTGGGAACCGGCACGGCAGCCAATAAAGCTTTGGTATAGGGATGCAGGGGATGCTGGTAAACCTCTTTAACAGTAGCAACTTCTGCTAATTTTCCCAAATACAAAATTCCAATGCGATCACAAATATATTTGGCGGTTGCCAGATCATGAGTGATAAACAAATATGTCAGGTTGAATTCATTTTTTAGCTGCACCATAAGGTCCAACAGCAACGAACGAACACTCACGTCTGCCATCGCTACCGGTTCATCCGCCAGAACGAGTTCCGGTCGTGTGATCAATGCGCGCGCAATCACAACTCTTTGTCGCTGACCACCAGATATCTGATGCGGGTATTTATTAAAATAAAAATTAGCAGGAGTTAACCCCACTTTCTCAAACAAAGACGCCACCATATCACGGTGTTGGTCTGCCTTTTCAGGATAATGAATGATCAATCCTTGCATGACTGAATTACCTAATGTCATACGAGGATTCAAAGAAGCCATCGGATCCTGAAATATCACCTGCATTTTGCTGCGCAGTTTTCGCAATTCCTCTTTGCTGAGCAATGACAGGTCCTGTCCATTGAAAATCACCTTGCCATCAGAAAGGGTCTCCAAACCAATTGCTAACCTGCCAATTGTGGTTTTGCCGCTTCCACTCTCCCCCGCCAGACCAAAAGCTTCTCCCTTTTTAACACTGATAGAAACATCATCGACAGCTCGCACATAGTCAATATGCCCGGCAAAAATCTGGTCGAGCAAACTCTTTTGAACCGGAAAATACTTTTTGATATGATCTAATTTAAGAATAGGTTCAACATTCACTATTTTTGTATTGTTTGTGTTCAACATAGTTCGTAAATCCTAACTCTCGCTTGCCGGATGATCTTGATAGAGCCAACAATGAACCATCCAATCTTTTTCCACCTCTATCAAACTTGGTTCCTGTTCCGAACAAATCGGCATGGCATATGGGCACCGTGGATGAAAACGGCAGCCTCGGGGAGGATGAGTTAAGTTCGGTGGTTCACCTGGCATTTTGTATAATTGTTCCTGTTCATCAAAACGAATATTAGGAACAGAAGCTAATAATCCCTGTGTATAGGGGTGTTTGGGGTTTTCAAAAACCTTGTAAATATCGCCAATTTCGATCATATGCCCCGCATACATCACTGCAATACGATCCGCCATCTCAGCCACCAGGGCAATATTATGGGTAATCATCAACAAACTTACACCAAACTCACCGCGAATTTCTCTTAGCTGGTCAGCCAATTTTGCTTCCACAATGACATCCAAAGAGGTGGTAGCTTCATCTGCAACAATCAGATCTGCATTCAATATCAAACCAATGCCAGTCATAACACGCTGGCGCATGCCACCTGATAATTGATGTGGATAACTGATCAACCGGTTGGTTCCGATGCCTAACCTCTCAATCATTTTTTTCGAGCGCGTCAACGCTGGCTCCCGACTCGTTTGCGGTTCATGCACTTTTATGGCTTCAATCAGGTGATCATCAATCCGTTGCACCGGATTAAGAGACGTCATTGGATCTTGAAAGATCATGCTTGCTCTTCGACCGCGGAAATCACGCAATTGTTTCTCATCATAATTCATGATATTCTCGCCATCAAAAATAATCTCGCCACTTGAAATTTCTCCAGGTGGGTCGATCATCCGTAGTAAGGCTTTCCCCAATGTGCTCTTCCCACACCCACTTTCACCTACCAACCCCAATATTTCACCTTTGTAAATATCAAAGCTAACATGATCGACCGCACTAACCGGACCAATCCGAGTCTGGTAAGTTACTGAAAGATCTTTTATTCTTGCTAAAACCTTTTTTGCCATGTTACAACTCCGATAAGCGCGGGTTGAGAATTTCAGAAAGACTCTCACCCAGCATACTGAATGCCAGAGTCACTAAACTGACCATCCCACCAGGGAATGTGATCAACCACCAGGCACTCCTTAAATAGTCTTGACCACGCGCCAAATCAATACCCCAATCGGGGGTATCCGGCGGCAACCCCAATCCGATAAAACTCAATCCGGCTTCAGTGAGAATAGCATCCGCCACATTTACTGAGAAGATAATTACAACTGATGGAAGCACATTTGGAAATATATACTTGAAAAGAATGTCCTTCATCTTCGTTCCCAAACTCCTGGCAGCCTCAACATAAAGTTCATTCTTTACAGTGAGTGTTTGTCCCCGTACAACACGGAAATAAGTTGGAACATACAATACGGCAATTGCAACAATGATATTTCCCATGCCGGCACCCAATACAGATGCAATTGCAATGGCAAGGATCAAACCGGGGAAGGTGTATAAGCTATCCATAATAAGAGTCAGAATCCTATCAACCGATCCGCCAATGAAACCACTGAAAAGACCAAGCGGAACGCCAACCACAAAAGAGATCAAAGCTGAACTCAACCCAACCACCAATGCAATACGCGTGCCCCAAATGATACGGCTGAAAATATCCTGTCCAAGTTGATTTGTTCCAAGAATAAAGTATTCCGCTTTGCTACTGCGTAATTGATCAACTACAGAGACATTGGGGTATTGTCCTAAAACATCACCTAATTCACTATCAGATGCAATAAAGCCATTGATTTCTCCGACAGATAAGGCATCCAATCCCTCCTTTATGGTCTCGTATCGAGAACCGCGAGGATTGTAACGGATATCCCCCTCATTCTCTTCTGCCTGTTCATTAAGACGACTGACCGTATCTCTGATTGCTTGAGCTGCTTGGCTACCCATTAGATATCCGATTTTGTCTGTCTGCTTCGCAATATCTTGGAATGTATTTACCCTACTATTTTGATCAATCAGCACAGAAAAACTTGGTGTCTTCTCACCAGGTTTTAACAAGGAAGGTCCCACCTCTTCTCGCGGGTTGTAAGGAGCAAACCATTGCGGAAATACTCCAAGGAAAACAATAAAAATCAGCAACAACGCGCTGATCAGTACGAACCACCAGTCGCCTTTGTACCATTTTCTTGCCAGGAACAACCTACGCACAAATCCAACTTTGTCGAGTTCCAATTGCCATTCGGGTATAGTGCTTCCTTCAATTTCATTTTTATTCTTCATCATAAAATCTCAATCCTGTTGTGTTATGCTAATAACGAATACGCGGATCAACCAGTGCATACAGAATATCCATCACCAATGAAATAATCGCAACAAAGAATGCGAATACTGCAATGGTTGATTGAACTGCTGTGTAGTCACGCAGTGCAATACGATCCACCAAATATCTCCCCATTCCCGGCCACGAAAAAGTGGTTTCGGTTAATACGGCTCCAGCGATAAGGATTGCCATCTGTAAACCAATCAGGGTCATAATCGGTATCAATGTGTTTCTTAATGAATGCTTATATACCAGTTTATTTTCAGAAATTCCTCTCGCTCTTCCTGCAATGATGAAATCTGATTTGATCATCTCGATCATATTGACCCTTGTTAATCGAATAAAAACACCAGTCAGGGATAAACCAAGCGTCATCGATGGCATTATTAGATGAAGGAAAGTTGATTTCAACGCTGGCCAATTCTGCGTTATGATCGAATCGATGATATAAAAATTGGTTTTTGACTGAAATGTGGTCAATAAAATGGGATCCATTCTTCCGGAAAGTGGGAGAATATTCAGTCGAACACCAAAGACAATTTGAAAAATTAACCCCATAAAGAAAATGGGAATAGAGTAAATAAAAATACTGAACAGCCTGATCCCATAATCAACCACTTTTTTTCGATTTTTGGCTGCAAAAGAACCCAATCCAATACCTAGAACAGCAGTCAGAAGCATAGCTGGGATTGTCAATTCTAATGTAGCAGGAAGTCTCTCCCCCAATTCTTCACGAATGGGTCTCTCACCACGTGTCAGCGCATTTCCAAAGTCCAAAGTGACTACATCTTTCAAATAATGCCCATATTGAACAATGATTGGGTCATTCAGTCCTAAGCGCTCTCGCAACACATTTGCCTGTTCTTCACTCACCCGCGGACCCAGTTGTGAACGGATAGGATCGCCAGGTAATACTCGCATAATAAAGAAAACAAGGGTTACCAAGATGAGGATCATAGGAATGGTTAAGAGAAAACGCGTAATTAAAAATTTTTTCAATGATGATGACATTCAAATAACTCCAATTGATAAATCCAAAAAATAAGTCAAAATGAACCTTGAGTGAAGGAAGGGATAGTAGGGGTAGCATAACACTACCCCTACTTACTTATTTTCTATAACGCTGCTTATTCAGCAGAATCGGGCAGTACATAGGTGTGATTGAAAACCATGTACCGTAAAGATGGTGCATCAACTTTTTGTACGGTTAACCCGTCAATGGCTGAAAGGCGTTCTGATTCTACCGGGCCTAATGTGCGCCAAGCGATATCGATCTCACCATTTTCTACTGCATTACCCATGGTGGTTGGATCTGCAAAGTATTTAATGATGACATTCGTGATCTTTGCAGCATCTTCGCCTGTGTAATATGGATTAGCTTCCAAGACAAGTTGCTCCCCAGGTACATTGGAGACCATACGATATGGTCCAATTCCATCCAGCGTATCCGGATAGGAATTAATGGCATCCATGGTGAAGGTAGCGGGATTTACAGCGACAAATGGAGCTGTCGCAGCCAGGGCGCTGAAGAAGCCAATCGGCGACTTCAGATGATAGACCACGGTTGAGGCATCGGGAGCTTCTACACTCTCAACATATACCTGAACCAACCCCGAAACCTGTCCTTCCAGTGCATTCAAGCGATTCCATGAATAGACATAGTCATCTGCCGTCAATGGAGTACCATCGGCAAACATCAAACCGTCTTTCAAGGTGAAAGTATAGGTTAACCCATCATCACTAACGACAGGGAAATCAGTGGCTGCACCAGGAACCAATTCTGTTGTTCCTGGAGTGTAACTCATTAATGCCATACCAGTGTTCTTGATGATCTCCCAGTCATGGGTAGCATAAGCATCATTCGCATCCAGGCTATTTACTTCATCAGTGGTGCCGATGATGATGGTATCTGCGCTGCCAGAAGCGGGAACTGCTTCGTCAGTGAAACTGAGGACGTTGTAATTGAATTCGAATGAACCACCAATGGCGATTCCCTCAATTCCAGTGCGAGAGGTGATGTATTCGGGTTCCCAGAATAACGGGATGGTTGGGACATCGTCAGCATAGAGTTCGCCGATTTGTTGGTACAGTGTTTCACGCTCTGCCGGATCCGTTGAAGTAGCGGCAGCGGTCAGCAGTGCATCCATTTCAGGATTGCAGTAGTTGACGCCATTATCGGGCGACTGCAAGCAGGATGCAAAGGGAGTCAACCAGTTGTCAGGATCGGTGAAATCCGGGAACCAACCCAACATGAAGAAGGGTGCTTCACCGGCTACAAAACCATTGACATATTCTGCCCAGTTTTGTGATTTGAGGTTGACAACCATCATACCAGTTTCTTCCAATTGTTCTTTGATAACCTGCATGACATCAGCAGTGGTGGTTCCATAATGTTCTGGGGGATACCACAAATCAAAGGTAAACGGATTATCCTCAGAATAACCGGCAGTTTGCAGCAATTGTTTTGCAAGTTCAAGGTCGCGGGTGCCATACTTATCCAAGAAAGGTTCCGTCGCATAGGGATAGCTTGGGGGTACCATTCCATAGGCAGGGGTGTTGCGACCTTCGAATACACGATCGACAATGACCTCCCGGTCGATCGCTGCGGCAACTGCCTCTCTTAATTCTTTTGTCCATAGAAAACTGGATGAAGTAGCTTCTGCAGAAGTTTCCTCAGCAGTTTCTTCTGTTGATGGCGCAGCTTCGGCTGGTGCTTCTACCTCAGCAGCAGGAGCACATGCAACAGCCAACAGGGCAACGAGCATTAACAACGCCATCATTTTTACCATCTTTGAAAAACTCATTTTTTCTCCTTCCTTGTTTTTTGATCTTTTATTGAAATCAGTCATTTTCTTCATCTTGAAATAGAGCACCTCCTTAATACAAATTTTAAATGTGAATTTTATCACATATTCAATATGACATTCATCAATTATAGGAAAATATGTGATTGTTCTCTATTGGACAAAAGACTCAAATTATCACTGATCAGGTGAACCGACAAAAAAGTCGATCGCGATTCAAAGCCCGTGATCGATATAGTGATCTAATTAAAGCTATTCTTGATTAAAGTATCGAGGATATTATAAAAAGGTCTTTAAAGTTAAAGAATCATACTGCTTATTAAATTTGGTCGAGATAAATAGAAAGCGAACCAGTTCCAGCGCTGGTCGCTTGCAAATCAGCTCATTTCGAATGATCGTCTAGCAGTTTGATCTGTTCAGAAGAATCTGTTTCTTTGCGGTTTCGTAGAAAACGGGAGTGTTCGTCCACAATCTCAGCAGGGCATAACGAGATGAATAGCTGTACCGCACCGATGAGGAGCACGGTATCATCAATCGGACCGATGATCAGGTCGAATGGAACCACCAGATAGACCAAGGCAGCAATAGGGATCAATTTGAGATAAAAAGCAATCCGTTTATCCATTAATAAACGAACGGTCAAACGAACCTTGAAGACAATATCACCGAGAGAGTATTTATGCGACATTTTCATCCTTTACTTTTCAAACAATCGTTCACGTCTCCAGCGAATATAAGGAGCCGCCAGTTTACGCAAGCCATATTTCAATACAATGAGTGCTAATTTAGACCCACCGTCACGATAGTGCACTCGCAGCATTTCAGGCCAGCAACGGTCATCAGCAGCAACGGTCTTGGCATCATGGTGCAGTCTGAAATTCGCCCAGGGACGCGGATGATAAACCAGTTCTCCTACCTGCGCCAGGCGCACCCACAGATCATAATCCATAGCAAAAAAGAATGAGGGATCCAACGGCGCGACTGCTTTCCACCCTGCCGCGGTGAAAAAAGATGCCTGTTGGGGAATATGGACATACCCGCGTCGCAATCTTTTCAGATCAGTCTGGGCAGCAGGAAAATTCCCTATCACATTGTCGTCTTCATCAATGTAATAGGCATCCCCGTATACCATGATGATCTCAGGATGATCCTGTAGAAAATCAACCGCTTCCCTGATCGCACCAGGCTGGTAGGTATCATCCGAATTCAGCCAGGCATAGATCTTGCCGTGGGCATGTTGAAAACCCTTATTGATAGCATCCGTTTGTCCCAGATCCGCTTCTGAGGTCCACCACGCCAGCTTATCGGCATATTTTTCGATGATCTGTTTACTGCCATCCGTCGAAGCACCATCCACAATGACGTACTCCAAATTTGGATAATCCTGTTCGAGCACGGACTGAATCGTCTTTTCCAAATATGGAGCCTGGTTGAAAGATGGTGTGACAATAGATACTAGCGGAGAGTCACTCACGGCAGCACCTCCAGCGCAATGATTTCCTCCACCTCATAATAATTCGCTGCACAGACGTTCACCCAATAATGCGGATCGGCGGTAAGTTCTGCCACACTACCAATGGAATCAAACGCCTGCACCGTCAGTGAGGTTTCACCATCAGAAATACCATTCAAGATCCCTTGCTGGCGTGCATCCCAGGCGCGCGCCCCAGCCTGCCACACAGGCAACTGCTGCCATTCCTGCCAGGTTCCCTTGAGCGGGTACAAACTCAACAGTACCAACATGATGATGGACATCAAACAGGTATCGACAATATGGTCCATGAAGCTGTGACTGAGAATTCCGACGCTAAAACTTGCCACGATCAAAGCCAGCACACTCACAAAACGTCCCAGCATCCAGGCACGGTTTTCAGGATACGCCATCATCCCGTAGGCGGTCGGTGCTGCAACGCAGACCAGCAAAATAAAGCCTGCGATCAGGCTACCCCATAAGATCTTTAGCCATACCGTTTTGTCCATTCCCGGTTTAACGTGTCCGGAGAGATGATACGCCAGAATAGCAGAGGTGGCAAATAATATTACGATCGGGAACGGATAACCACGCAGAGTGCGGTAAAGAAAACTGCTACCGAAGCGCAGTGACAGGTAGATCACCTGCCAGGGAGAAGTAGCCTGTTCCAACGTTTCCAACCGCATCGTATTGCCCGGTGCTTTGATCATGATCAGCATGGCAATCAATGAACCCAACAATGCAATCGTGCCACTTTGCAGGATCGGTTTACGCCGGTCTTTCTTTATGAAGAACAAAGCAACCACAATAAGAATCAGCCACAGTCCACTTTCCAATGCTGCAAAGGTTTCCGAAAGCCCCGCCGAGAAAAAAGTGACCAATCCAAGCAGCAGCAACTGGAGAACCTTGAATTCTCCGTGCTGGGTGCCCTTCAAAATGATGATCAACGCCAAACCCAGGAAGGGAATAGGGGCATAGTAACTGACCATCCCCGAGCGCCAGAAAATGCTCTGGAATAGATCAGGAGCAGTCAGCAGCATAAAATAGGTCATCAATTGGCTCAATAGGATCGAAACTCCCCATTTTTGCGGAAATTTCACCAAACGGAAAGCCAGGCTGAAAACCATAGAATAGATCAAAACCGTGACCAGGATCATGAACGCCGGCAGGTAGCGGATGGCGTACTCCCCCAGTAGTTCATTAAGCCCCACCAAGAAATAGGCTGCAAAACGATTGGAGGTGTTCTGGTAAAAGAATCCGGTACCTTCCCATAACCCGTGCTGATGAAAAATGGTCCCAAAACAGTAATCATCCGCCCAATAACGCGAGTAGAAACCTCGCACAGCATAGGTCGTCAATGCAATCAAAAGAACGATGTTCGCCAGTATCAAAGCCAATCGAAACAACCGGTCGGTTTTGCGTCTATCCAGCGGACATTGAAAACGAGGTTTCATCATTTTCCATCTTCCTTTGCGATCCCTGATTTTACCATCATCGAATTTCTGAACTTAATCAGCCGATCACTTGAAGTGATAAACACCGCGCAGTGCATTCCAGCGGATCAACAGTAGCTCAAAGAACATGTTCAAGGAATCGCGAAATAAATGCACCCGGCTCTCTCCGCGGAATCCGGTCATGCGCACCGGAATACGTTGAATGCGGTATCCCAGACGCTGTGCGATGAAGAGTATTTCCACATCCATGCCAAAATCGTCGATAGTGGTACGCGAGAACACTGCATCCGCCACTGCAGCGCGGAATCCTTTCAACCCACATTGGGTATCACTGATCCCTCTAACCGCAAATAATCCTACCAATACACTGAAGATCTGTCCGGCGACAAAGCGGATAAATGGAACACCTATCAAGGTAGAACCGGGCAGATCTCGGGCTCCGATGACAATGTCATTCTCGGCAACAAGCGCCTGCTGCATGGTTTGGAATATATCCAATTCAAAGGGCATATCCGCATCCATGAAAAAACGCAGTTTACCCCGGGCAGCCAGCATGCCGCGCCTTACTGAAAGACCCTTCCCTGAATTGTGTTCGTTGCGAAGATAGATAAAGTTATCCAACTCCTGCGTAAATTGTTGACATAGTCGACCAGTTCCATCTTGTGATCCATCATCCACCACCAAGATCTCCCATGAGCCAGTGAGTTTTGGAAGATAGTCTGCCAGTGAACGCACCGTCAGATCGATCCATTGCTCTTCATTATAGGCAGGAATCACCACAGAAATTTCAGGGATAGCTGGTAGGTGGGACATTTCAGTTAATTTCGACATTTCTATTCTTCAGTTGCAGTGAGATCATACAGGATATACGCAGGATCAGAGGAGATTATTGCAGAGTTCATTTGCAGCCACTGTTCCAACTGCGGCTGACGCGCATATTCCTCAAAATCGGTGATCAGGAAATAATCATACCCGCTGGTGTAATCCTGGAAATAGTCTTCCAGATTGACCGCCTGCCCGGCTTCCTGGCGCAATGCAATATCATCCATGCTCGGCCAGTTGCGTGGAGTCAGCCAGCCCCAATACGCCAGGCGATTGCCATAATCCTGACTCAGTGCAACTACCTTATCATCCGCTGAAAAAAGTGCTCCCATTTTCTCCCAGAACGCGATCTGGGGCATGTAATCGACTTTCTTCATTTCAGAACGGGCATCCATGGCATATACTGCAAACAGGAACAGGATAGTTGCACCTATCAACCAACGCAATAACTCACCAAGTTGTTCACCATGTTGAAAAACAAGGCGGAAGAGCCCAGAAATGCCAAAGGCGACCAGCAGCAGCAGGGGCAGATGATAGTAATCATGGGTCGAAATGTGATACGGCAGGACAAAACCCAACAGAATATAACCGATCCAGGCACCAACCAATAGATTGCGTGCAGTCTTGTTATCGAGCAAGAAGGTACCCAGCAAGCCCAGCACCAGCCATTCCACGCTTATCACGCGGCGCAAATTCGATAACCAGCGCAGGTAGAACGTAATATCTTTCCACATATTCGGAAAGAAGCGTAAACTGAACTGCCCGGAAAGCCCTTTGTTGATGAACAACCCATAGATCAGGTAAAGAATGTAAGGCAGAATAATCAACAGGAATGCTGTCCAAATCTTCTTGTCCTTGAATACAGTTTCCCAATTCTTCGCCGATAGCAACCAACCCACTCCCACACCAGCAACGAAAAAAGCTGCCACGGTTTTGATCAAGATCGCCAACCCGCCAGCCAAGCCAGCCCAGATAGCCCATTTCCAGCTTCTTTCCTTATCCCATTGGAGCAGTGCCAGCAGGAACAACGCCAGAAACAGCACCAGTAATGTCTCCGGCTGGAACGAGCGGCTGGCAATGATCCCATAGGGATAAAATAAGAAGAATGCGGCTCCCACCAGAGCAGCTTTCCAGCTATTTTCCGCTTCAACTGCCCGCAGCAGTGGGATAGCAGCCAGCAGCCAGAAAAGCGCGGCGATCAGACGCGGGATGCGCAAATCGACAACCCCGCTTGCCCAATAACCCAGGGCAGCCAGCCATTCCATGACGGGGGGTTCAATCAGCCCCTCCAATTTCCATTGCTGGATGGCAGTTTGTGCCTGCCAGCCCGTTGCACCGGTCAATCGATAATACATGCCACGCGCCATCAGGGCAGAATGAAGCTGGCGGGTGGGATGGAAATCAAGCGGTGCATCTGAAATATCATATAAACGGATCAATAACCCCGCCGATAGGATCAGGATAACCAGAAGGATATAAAAGATATTTTTTTTGTGCGATGCGACCTGCATAAGCTTACTTCTCTCTTCCTAAAAGAGATTTTATCTTATTCATCTTTCTACGGCGATCCACCACATTATGGACTTTTACCAATCCGGCAGAAGCTGCCAGCGCAAAGAGCAGGCGGTGAAATTCGCGCAGTCCGGTTGGGATATGGTAGCCAATACTGCGAACATAGGCTTTCAATGCTTGCCAGGGTTCGTTCCCATCCAGTAAATAACGCCCGTCGATCAAGCAAGCACCTGCCATGATCTTCTTTTTTAAGGACGGATAAATCTGGCAAGTACCTTCATAAGATCGCATCCAGTCCGCCATCCGGTAGGCTTCTTCTCCAAACTTCCCGGCAGCAGCAATATTTTTTGCTGTCTCATGATAGCGGGCAGCCGCCAGCGTAGCGGGGATGTGGGCAATAGTGGTCTTGCCCGCCATACGCACCCATAGCTGGTGGTCCAGCAGATAATGATAGGAAAGATCAAGCAACCCGGCTTGCTCCATCACGCTTCGACGAAAAAAGACCGCCGGCTGACCGATAATGTGAAAGGTCATCAGATCCGGCAGGGTATATGATGGATAATGCAGCAAATTGATCGGCGTTCCCCCGCCGTCAATTGCCTGCAGGTCTCCATACGCCAACCCAACCTGCGGGTGTTCTTCAAAAAAAGCCACCACCTTTTGAAGAGTGCCGGGAAGGTAGAGGTCATCCGAATTCAACCAGGCAATAATCTCGCCGGTGGTTTTGCGCAATCCTTTGTTGATGGCATCCGCCTGACCCTGGTCCTTTTCGGTAACCCACCATGCAAAATGCTGCGCGTATCTGCGGATGATCTCCAGACTGCCATCGTTGGAACTCCCATCTACCAGTAAATATTCCACTGCAGGATAATCCTGCGATAGGACTGAGTGGATAGTGGCTTCCAGATAGGCAACCTGGTTGTAAGAAGGAGTGACGATTGAAACCCGTGGCTGCATCAGAGTCCCTTAGAAAAGCTCATCATATTCCACTTTTGGGAAAACGGTGAGTTTTCCCCCCACGGTGGCATCCACGATCTTACGCCCATCCTCTTCGAAGGCTTGTTTTGCCAACCCATAAGCAAGCTCCGAGGTTTCCAGGTCAGGCAGCTGCCAGCGGAAACCCTTGCCAAAATAAGCGGGATGAAAATGATTGAGGTCATCGCCTTCGGAGACAATGGTGGTATTGGGTTTACCCTGGGTGACAAAACTGTGATCCACGCCTATCAGGATCACCTCGTCAAATCCAAAATAATATGCCAACTGCAGGCACACATAGGTGACGGTGGCACCCTCCCACAACCTGCCGGATGCATTTTTAGCAAATTTAGGGCCGGTGTAGGTGGTATGCAGAAAATGCAATTTGTCCGCCGGCTTTAGCCATTTGCGAGAACGCCATGAGAAAAAGCGCGGAATATCCAAGTGCTGCATATCATCCACGGTCTGCTCAATGACCAGATCATTCACACATACCAGGAAGGAGGTGAGAAAACCGAGTTCCGGAAACATCAAATAAACGCGGTTCATACCAAAGGTGTATTCATTTTTCAGTTTGCTGAGGTCGGTATTTTTCAAACTTGGACCATTGCCGATCACAAAACAGCGCTTTCCGCGGTAACGATCGTGATAGGTCTGGAGCTTACGGCACGAGTCGATACGCCAGGGATGGCAGGCTGCCGAAATATCTTCAGGGAAACGCTCAATCCAATCGCGGGTGCCCCGCAATATATTCAAAGTTTTGTCAGGGATGTGCTGTTTGATAGTATCGCGCATGGGGTTACTCCGTACTCAACCTGGCAGTTGCACCACCATCCACCACCAATGCCTGCCCGGTCATGAAGGATGATTCACTAGTAGCTAAAAAGTAAATGGTATTGGCAATCTCGTGCGGTTGTCCGATACGTCCATTTACAGTCTTGCGCGCCAAGTTTTCCAGACGTTCCTGTAGAGAACTGCCGCCATGTTGACCACGGTTCATGCCATCCCGCAGCATGGGCGTATCCACGGCTCCGGGCAGTACCGCATTTACTCGAATATCATCCTTAGCAAATTCGATCGCCATGGCACGCGTCAGCGCCAGCAACCCACCTTTACTGGCTGCATAAGCAGCCACATTGATAGAGGTGGCAACCGCATGTACCGAAGATACATTGACGATAGCCCCACCACCGGCTTTGACCAGCAGTGGATGGGCAAATTTTGCTCCCAGGAATGCCGAGCGCAAATTGGATGCGATCACCATATCCCATTCTGCGATGCTGGTATCCACAATCGGTTTCGAAACCTGCACACCGGCATTGTTCACCACCGCATTCAAAAAGGGCGAAAAAGAATTGGCTTTTTCATAGATGGAGGAAATGTCTTCCGGTTTGGAAATGTCAGCCAGGATAAATAAGCCATCGGTCGGAAACTTACCCTCAAAATTACGGCGGTCGACCCCGATGACTATCCAGCCACATTGAGAAAATTTGGCAACCGTAGTGCTACCAATGCCACCGGATGCCCCGGTTATCAATACGACCTTTTCCTTATCCATCGCACTCCCTTCCTTTACGAATAACTTACATATTTCTTTTCTACTTCTTCAAAATCGGCATGCTCGATCTGCAAGCCCTTTAATAAATTTCGGATGGTATTCCAGTGCACCCGCTCCCAGGCGGAGGGGCTGGAATTGGAATTATGGGATGCCAGCATCACATGGTTCATCTTGCGAAGTGGGGAATCCGGAGGGAGCGGCTCGACCTCATACACATCCATGGCAGCTCCGCCTAACCGTTTTTCTTGCAGGGCTTGAATGAGAGCCGGTTCATCCACCAGTGGTCCGCGGGCAGTATTGATCAATACCGCGTGCGGTTGCACCGATTCAAGCGTATGCGGATTGATGATATGGAAGCTGGTAGGGTTGAGATCGCAATTCAGGCTGATGAAATCCGCCCTTCCCAGCAGTTCCTCCAGGCTGACCATTTCAACCTTATTTTCCAGGATGAAATCCGGGGCGACCGCTTTGATATCATTCCCCAGGATCTGCATTCCAAAGGCTTTCGCGCGGCGGATGACCGCCTTGCCGATATTGCCAACTCCGATCACTCCCAGAGTGCATTCACTCAACGAACGCCCGGGAATCTTCTCCCAGATGCCCTGCTTGATGGCATCATCCATCCAGGGCTGCATTCTGGCAAACGCCAGGATATACCCCATCACAGAATCCGAAACCGGTAAGGTAAAAGCATTGGGAGTGTTCCCAACCATGATGCCCACCGATTCGGCGAATTGTTTGTCGATGGAATCGATGCCGGTTCCCCATTTGGAAATAACCTTCAAACGCGGCATACAAGCGCGAATGACCTTTTCAGAATAACGATCATCGCCACAGATAGTGCCGTCGAAATTTCCGGCATACTGCAGGATTTGTGTCTCTTCCATGCGTTCATGCACTTCCGGGAGTAACACATCCAGCCCGTAATGGTCGAACACCATCTTAAATCGGTCGACGAATGGGAGCATATAAGGAGCTGAAAGCAAGACCGTCGGCATAGGATATCCTTTCCTTTTTTTATTTTTAAAGCGATCCGTCCCGTAAACGGTATTTCATCAACAGATCGGCGATCAGAAAATCCTGTTCCTCGTCGATATCCTGAGCTTCCATGGCAGGAATTTCAAACAGGAAGGGTCGCTCCCCGATGCGTGTACGCTTCTTGAGCAAGCCTTCACGGGTAAAAATATAGATACAGGAATTCTCTTCATAAAGCGGAGGCAGATCCTGGGTCTGTAACAGAATGGCAGGATTGTGATTGATGGGACGTGCCAACCCGTCCCACAAGCGAGTTTGCAGACGGGTTACCGAAAAGAGTGAATCATAAGCAGGATACAAATCGGAGAATTTTCCAATGGCTTTCTCGATCGTTTCCGCCCGCAACAAGGGATTGGTACTGTGGGTTTGCAGGTAAAGGTCGGCAGGAATCTGCTCGGTATCATAAAATAAAATCTCATTCATCGGAATATCGTCCGCTTTGAGATGTTCCGGGCGCTCCAGAACGGTGATCTCCGGGAAGGCTTCTGCAATGCCCTCTTGAATGACCGGGCTATCCGTATCGACTACGATCTGATCGATCAGACTGCATTGGGATAGGGTAGTAAGAATATGTTTGTAGAGCGGCTTGCCTGCCAGATCACGAAAATTCTTTTGCGGGACCCGCTGGGAATGATGGCGCATGGGCACCAGGGCAACGACTTTTTCAAATTTCATCCATCACGCTCCTTTTTCCCATCCTTAGCTGTTATTTCTTCATACAAAATTGGTGCTATTCCCTGTCTGCCATTATTATTATCCACTAAAAGCTCGGTACGTGGGTAATAAAAGGAGCGTTTCAACTGCCAGGTCAGCGGTCCGGTCTGCCGGTAACCCCGGTAGGTACCCCAGAACTGGCATAAACGGAATTTGAAGATCGACCAGCTTTCTCTGGACAGCCGCTTCTGCAAACGGGCTTCACGCCGGTCATTCCGCACATTCTCCCGTAAGGCTTTGATGAATTCCCAAAATGGAAAAGTGGCTTCCGGGTTAATGTGTTTGAAAGCCATTCCCTCGCGACGATAGCGGTTATAGATGCCCTTCCAGGTTTCCTGATGGACGTGCACGATCTCCGCTTCGGCGCTATATGCAATCTTATAGCCCTGTTCTTTGACACCTTTAGCCCACGCCAGATCTTCCAGTCCGGTCAGGTTTTCATCATAGGGATGGCTTTCCCATAGATCCTTGCGGATGGCAGCATTGGCATTATTGCAGAATGGCGTGCCTTGGTCATAATCAGAAGTATCGGGGAACCAGTGGCGGAACACCTGCAGTTCGGAGAACTTGGAAGTTTCGCAACCGCTCTGTTTTCCATACACCAAGGCTACCTTTTCATCTTTAAAAGGCATGATCAGTTTTTCCAACCAGTCCGGGTACACCGGATACACATGGGCGCTGGCAATGACGACGATATCCGCATCAGCGTGCCGGATCCCCAGGTTCAAAGAGCGTCCAAAAGTAAACTGCCCCGGTTTGATATGCACAATTTCCGCACCGGCAGCCTGCGCGATCGCCACCGTTTTATCGGTGGAACCAGAATCAACCAGGATCACCTGCACCGCTTTAATGCTCTGCGAAGCAATCCCCTGCAGCAATTTTCCAATGTGCTTTTCTTCGTTATAAGCCCGAATGACAAGTGAACAAAGCGGTTTCATGATCTATGTAAGAACTGCTCCTTCTGTTGAATGCCGCGCAGGATCGTAGCGATCGCCGGGGAATTTTGTGCCTTTAGCGCCTGCGGGTTGAAATTCTTGATCTTGACATAACCCTGCCAAAGATTTTCATCTTCCAGAAAATCGCTGAAAGATAAAGAAGCCAGGAAGAGCTGGCTGAACAACACCTTGCGCGAGTTAGAGATAAACTCCGCCGGAACTTCGATTTTTTCATTCGTTAAAAATTCTTCCAGGGTCTTACAGAATTCTTCTTTCGACTTGGGGAAGAACACTGTGGGCACCTGCGTATAACGAGCTTTACCCGCACACAAAACTGGTTTGCCCATGATGGATGCTTCTAGACCAATGGTGGAATTATAGACCATCACGAACTTGGCAACATCGATCAGATCATAGGAGCTGATGTATTCATTGGCATTGATGAAACGCACATTGGGGAGGTCCAGCACATTCTGCTTCACCATCCAATCCGCCACCGTTTCAGCACTCTCTTTACCAACCCGCAGTTCATCAGGGTGGGCTCGGATGACAAACAGGATCTCAGGATGCGTTTTGATTGCCTTTAGTACAGATTCCAACCAGGCGAACATATGCGGAAAGATCACATTGGCATGGGATTGGCTGGTATCGAACACCACATTGGTAAAAACGGGCACGATGGCTTTGAAATTCCCCATCTCACCCTGAAACGCTGTTTTTAGATCACGCATTTCCGGCCAGAATTTCACGCCAGCCATGGTAAATTTCCCTGCCCGGCGCTGTGCCAGATAATCATCCAGTAATTGATCCTGCTCCTTTGTCAGCGTAAAAGTCTCAGGAAGATCAATCGGATACGCCGTAGCCTCTCCACTGGTAAAGAAAGTGGAGAGGGGCAGCATACCCACTTCATGGGTATACACCGGAATATCCCGTTGCAGCGCCAGAAAACGAGCCACTGCCTCGGGATAGAACATACCATTGAAGACAATCACCGCCTGCGGTTGCGCCTGATCCAGCAAGTGATTAAATTCACGTACAATGGTTTCTGCCGACAATAAATAATGACGCGCTAACTGGCGTGTGTTTTCATCATTCACCAAGTGATGTCGCCGCAATATCCAGCGCATAGAGGGAAGGATCAATTCCCCCAGCGGCACATCCCCTAATTTATAGATCAGGAGTTTATCAAGCGGCAGGTCTTGAATTTCCTGTTTCATTTCTACATCCATTTCAAATTCGAATGCCCGGACACTGCTGTTGACATACATATCCTTGGAAGTACGGATGCAGGCTGTGCAGGGAGGAGCCTGAATGGGATCATCACGATTGGTGCCCAGCACGCAACGACTCATCCCGCGGGCACAGACAAAATGAACTACCGCATAACCCGCCATACGCAATGCCCAGGCTGTGATCAACGAAAAACCAGCATTCAAACTGATCCCTTCCAGGCGTGCCGAGGCATTAAAGATGATGATGGGTGACTGGTTAGGATCTTCCGGATTGTTATCCGGAATTTGCTTTGAAATTTGGCTGATGTGTCTTCGGTTTAAGCGATGCAAATACTCACGCTTAATTTTTGCCGTTATGCGTTGAATAGGATTTTCCACAGGTCAATTGTATTATGAATATAGTACTCTGCGTGGAAGATTATTTGAGTCATTTTACTCGACGAAGCTTGCTCAAAGAAGATAGTTCACTATCATATACTCTCTTAATACCATCGCCCATAGCTTGTTCAGTAACACGGATATATTTCACCAGTTTCCGGAATCCGCCTGGTTCTACTGAAGCAGCCTGATCGTTACCCCACATCGCCCGATCCAAGGTGAAATGACGCTCCACCAGGCAAGCACCCATTGCCACCGCTACTACCGAAGTTACCAATCCAACTTCATGTCCCGAATAACCGATCGGGCAGGTATATTTATCGCGCAGGGTCTGGATCATCTTCAAGTTCAATTCATGGGGATCACATGGATAAGCGCTGGTAGCATGGGTAACCAGCAGATCATCCAATCCCACCACCTTGATCGCGTCATCGATCTGTTCAGCCGTCGACATACCGGTAGAGAGAATGAGAGGGCGTCTGGTTTCGCGCACTTTCAGAAGCAGCTCATGGTCGGTAAGCGAAGCAGATGGCAGCTTGTAACAAACAGGGGAGAATTGCTCAATGAAATCCACCGAATCGGTATCCCACACCGAGACAAACCAATCAATACCGACCTCCTTGCACAATTTGTCGATCTCTTGATAATCTTCTTTACTAAACTCTACTTTATACCGATATTCTAGATAGGTGATATAACCCCAGGGCGTCTCCCGCATTTGACTTTGCTGCTCTTTCGGAACGCAAACTTCCGGAGTACGTTTCTGGAATTTGACCGCGTCCACACCGGCATCCTTAGCTGCCAGGATCAATTCTTTGGCAATGTTCAGATCACCATTATGATTGATGCCTATTTCTGCCACCACATAAGTAGGGTGTCCATCCCCCACCAGTCTATCGCCAATCTTTATTTCTCGTTTCATTGGAATCTCCTATCTCAATTCTTATGAGGCTAAAAAACTGCCGATCAACTGCATGTCACACTGTTCGGTACATTTAATGCCGGGGGTCAGGTTGAAATGATCCATGCGGAAAGATCTATATTTCTCCCCATTCCAGATATCATGCAGGCTTTCCGTGTTGGCATTGCCCAGCACGATCTCGTTGTTGAAATCTTCTACACACTCACAAGATTCCCCGTTCGATTTGATGGTCATGGAGGACCAGGGGAACTGGCAAAACTCGATCCAGTGGATGGAATTGGTGCCCGCCTTATTATCCTCATACCATTGCTGATCCTGGCTCTTCAAATAGATGTAAACGTCCATTCCGGCAAATTTTTCTTTCAAGCGTTCGAATTCATCTTGCTGTTCAGGTTTATTCAAATTCAACATGGTAATAACGATGGTAGTAGAAAGGTTTTTCTGGGCTTTGACATTTAAAAGTTCCACGATCTGTTTGTAACTCTCCGAAAAATTGGAAAGATATCCGCGGATTTCCTTATGGCGTTCATCATCCACACTTTCGATCGAGTACTTGATATAATCCAGCCCATTTTCGAAAGTTTCAATGGTGCGCTTCATATTGATGTTGGCAGGATTGCAACTGAAATAACTGGGGATGCCTTTTTCCGTCATCCACTGCACATACTGGGGGATCTGTTTATCCAACAAGGGGTCACCGTAACCATGCAGCACGATCACTTTGGGAATGACGTATAAGAAAAAATGATTTTCGCTCATATCATCCGGACGGATTCCATAATTTTGGGTCACAAATGCTTCCCAGTCTGTCCATTCCTGAGGTGTCCAGGGCCGCGTTTGATCAATGATCTTCTTGAAAAGTTCAGGCTGCATTGTTTCGATGGGACGCGTCATCATGGTTGTACGCGGGCACATCTCGCAACGCATATTGCAGGAATTGGTGGTTTCGATGTTATAGAGCACCGGTTCCGGGCTGCGAAATTCTTCCAGTTTCTGTAGCAGGTAATTGCGCTCGAATTTTTCGCCTTTCATTAACCGGTATTTCAGATCATATACTTTTTGGTAAAAATGGACATCAATCATTCAACATTCTCCATCATGGAATTTATTCACACCAGGAAAGTTATTATAACCTGCCAGACAGCTTAATAGACCGCCAAAGCAAGGATTTAATAAAGTTTGAAAAATCTATGAATATTCTCTTAATAATAGGTCACAAAACTCGCGTACCGCACCATGCCCACCACGCTGCAATAATACCAGATCCGCTTTATTCCTAACAATTTCGTGTGCGTCCGCTGGTGCAACCGTGTAGCCAACCAGCTCAAAACAACCCAAATCATTCACATCGTTCCCGATATAAGCCACCTGTTCCGGTACGACTGAATATTCAGACATTAATGCCTTGATAATGGACACTTTATCATCAATACCTTTTTTATAGGGGAGGTGCAATTTTTCACACCGTTTGGCGACCACCGGATTCCTTTCTTTGGATATCACCACCACCGGAATATCCAAATATTTACGCACCAACTCCAACCCCAACCCGTCCCCCCGATTGGCAGCCACCATTTCGTGCCCCTGTTCATCCACCCAAACCCGGTCATCGGTCATCACACCATCAAAATCCAGCAAGATCAAGGATAATTTGGGGAGAAATTTCTTTTTCCCTTCTAAAGGGATGACCATCTCCAGGGTACCGCCCATGATCAAGCGTTCGGCATTTTGCCAATCATACATGGTATCAATATCGATCGTAAATGACTGATCGATGAGTAAGGGATAGATCACATCCCCCGTCATAGAATGTTTTTTCAAGATGGTGGCGGGGCGAATGGCATCGATATGTCCGGTTTGCCAGTAAACTGGCGGCAGGGCTTGACGGGGCGCATTATAGGCTTCCTTTATTCCCTGCACGGTCAGGAGCGGGCTCAAAGCTCCATCTGATTGAATATGCCACATCTTGTATGGATTTTGTCCAGCTACCACTACTCCCCGTACACAATCTGCCTGCGGATGAGTTTGCAGGATCTCGATCGCATCATCCACGCAATGGCTGGGGCGGATGGGAGAAGTCGGTCTTAATTGAATGACAACATCGGCTACGTAACCCTCCTGTTCGCGCAGCCAGGTGAGCGCATGTTCGAACACTGGCAGATCCAGTGTCTGGTCCTGGGCGTACTCCGCCGGGCGCATGAAAGGAACTTCTGCCCCAAATTGCTTGGCGACCTGTGCGATCTCCTCATCATCAGTAGAGACGATCACACGGGTTACGCTGGCAGACTGCCTGGCAGCGGCAATACTATATGCAATCAACGGATAACCCGCCAGTTCCTTGATATTTTTGCGCGGGATACTCTTGGAATTCCCTCGTGCGGGGATCACCGCCAGAATCTCTGATCTATTTTTGTTCATTCAAATCCTTTTTATATATTACCAGGCAGTCCAACCACCATCCACCACCAGATTGGCACCAGTCATGTAACTGGACGCATCGGACGCAAGAAACAACAGGGCACCATCCAACTCTGAAATATCCGCCATCCTGCCCATAATAGATCGGGTGGAATAGGCTTCGGCGAAATCTTTATTATGATTATTATAAATTCCACCCGGTGTTAAAGCATTAATGCGAATACGACTGTTAGCATAATAGGCAGCCACATAACGGGTCAAGCCCAAAATACCAGCCTTGGAAACACTATAATAGGGCGGCTTAAAAGACCCTTCCTGATACAAACGCTGATCCGGACCGACCAATCCATAGATTGAAGAAATCAGTATGATATTGCCCTTCCCCTGCATTTTCATAACGCGCGCCGCCTCCTGCACACATAAAAACGCTCCGGTAAGGTTCACATCCAATGCCTGCTGCCACATTTCAAGCGGGAAGTCCTCAAAACTCACACGGTGGTCGTTCTTGTGATCCTGATCAAACTTGGGGTCCAATGCAGCACAATGCACCAATACGTCAAGGTGTCCAAATGCTATATTTACCTGCTCAACCAGTTTTTTAACAGATGATGAGGAGGTGATGTCTACCTCAATCCCACTAATCCTGGTTTCGTTTTCTCCCCAATCCTCTATCATGTCATTTACTTTTTGAACATTCAAATCAGCCGCTACGACACTGGCATGCGCTTCAAGCAACACCTTACAAAAGCGCGATCCGATCAGCCCTGCAGCACCGGTCACCAGAACCACTTCATCCTTTAGATCAAAAATGTCTTCCACCGCACTCATCAGGATTGGCACTCCTATTTTCTATCATCCGACAATATTATCTTACGCTGGTTTTCACTTGCACTTCTATACACAGCCGCGATGATCTTCTGCACCCGTATGCCATCCCCCAAAGAACAAACCGGGGTGGCACTTCCCGAAAGGATGGCAAGAAAATGGCGCATTTCTTCCAGAAATAATGTATTGCGTTCAAAATCAGGCGAAGGTTCGTAGAATAACCATTTCCCTGTAGCCGCATCATATAAACTGGCTTTCCCCAGCGTTTCATCCCAGGAAATTGTGCCGTTGCTTCCCACTATCTCTAGATCATGATGTTTAGGCTGGCGGAAATAATCCAGATGAATGTGGGAGATTGTGCCACCGGTATGCTGCATGGTAATTTCAGCCATATCCTCCACCTGCAATTCCAATTCGCTCACTTTTCCGGTAAACGCTGAAACCGCTTCCACCTCACCCAACATCCAGCGCAAATAATCAATGGGATGGCACAGGGTCAGAACCACCCCACCACCCAGATCTTGGCGGGCGCTGTATGAATTACGATAATCTTCCCACGGATGCCAGCCGGGTAGATATTCACCCCAAATTACATTAGCAGAAATGATCTTCCCAATCCTTCCTTCTTTCATCCATTGATCGATCTGCTGAAAAGCAGGGTGAAAACGAAATTGAAAACCAACCAGACATTCCCTTTTATTTCCTGCAAGAATTTTCTGTAGATCAGATAATCTTTCTTCATTTGCACTAAGGGGTTTTTCCATCAGCAAGCTACAACCAGCTGAGGCAGATGGGATTGCAATTTCTAGATGCAGAGAAGTCGGATTGGAGACAATCACCGCATCTGGTTTGGTAGCCAAGGCTTTTTGAAGATCGGTTTCGACCAAGAAACTGGCAAGATCGGCATCTGGTAGGTTAACGTGATGGGTCCTGAAAAGCAAAATATCCCTCTCACCCAGCGCAATTAAATTGCGCAAGTGTCTTCGACCGATCGAACCCAAACCCGCTATAAGGAACTTCATGATCCTCTATGAGTATACTCTGTATGTCGAGCCATCATTTTCATCAAATCTATGCATTGATAACCTTGAACAAACGATTGTATAAAAAGTACGCCACCCTCTGCACGAATGGAAGGCGCATGATGCGTGCCCCGAGTGTTCTTTTTGGGACTTTTACGTCACTGGGAGTGATTGAGAAACCGTATTCACTGATTTGTTTTGCCATTTCGGGATCGATCACGTTCCCCAACAAACGAATGGTAGCCGGATGGGTACATAAGCGCAGGTACCCCATCAGATCGACTTGCAGGTCAAGTTCTCTCATTTTTCCCATGAGTTGGCTTTGCCAGACGCCAGGGAGTGCCCGCAAGATCACCTCTTTGCGAGTCACAAATTGATAATGTCCCGAAGATGCCAGGGCTGTGACACCTTTGTAAGTGAGAACCATATCTTCCAACCCCTCGGTCTCCTTTTGATACTGTTCCCAGGTTCTGCCGGTATTCTCGGTATAATGAAGTTGCAGATCTTTGGAGACCAGGTCGCCACGGCGCACATCCACATCATCCCCTTCAGCAAAACGCATGACGGAACCAATTCCTTCTTTCATGTGGGGACGAATGTAAAGCCCGGTCACCATACCCACCTTGGGATAAGTTTCAAGCACCTCCAGATGATGTTCCAGCCAACCTGGCAAAAAGAAAACGTCGTCATCCGTATATGCAATGATCTCACCGGGAGCTGCCCGGAAAGCGATCTGTAATGCTCCCATTTTCCCAATGTTACGGCTGGAAAGGATCAAATAATCAATCTTATCTTTGTCTCGCATATCTTTCAGATAATTGACAACATCAGCATTACTGTTGTTGTCAAAAACGATCAGGTCATGTGGGATAGTGGTGTTCTGGATGTAGCTTTCTAAGCTGATTCTAAGGACTTCAAATCTTTTTTCAAAATAACCGATATCATTGGGAATATAGGTCAACATAACCAAGGTTACTTTAGCCGGTTTGTAATCGGTGCTTTGTCCACGAGAAGGATTCATTCCTATTCTTGGCATATCTTCTGCTTCCTTTCCTTATTGACGAATCAGCGAAAGCAGGAATCCGGCAATCCGCCGCCCTGCACTGGCATCAATATAGGTACATTCGTCCTTAATAAAATTCCTCTGTTTTTCAAGATCGATCTCAGGTTCTTTCAGATAAGTATTGATATGTTCTTTTAGTTGCTTTAAATTTAGCGCCACCCTCCCGGCGCCAGATTCGATGAACCGTTTATGGGTTGGCCAATTCCCAATGGTTGAAAGGGGTAAATAGAAACGGTTCGAATCTTTCCACCCGCCTGGCACATCCAAACAGACGCTGATGATCGGTGTATCATGAATGGATGCCTCCACCACCATGGTGGAATAAACCGTCAAAAAGATATCCGAATATGCCATCATGGATGATTTCTCAGGCATATCCTCCCCGGAATAATATCCCAAATCACCGCCCAGTGGCACCGGTTCCACCAGGTGAACATTGGGATTCTCCTTTGCTAATCTGGTGATATGCTCTTTTTCACCGCGAAATAGAGGATCATCCAAGAAATGATTGGGGTGGAAACGGATCAATAACTGGCAGGGTTCTTTCAATTCATCCGACTGCATTAAATTGATTATCGCTTCTATATTCTGATAATTTGGGGAAAAAGTTGTAAAACTGCAGGCATAACCTAATAACTTCTTTTCAGGATCAAGATGATGCAATTTGAAATATTCATCCTTTTCCATCAACCATTTATGCTCAAAGTATCCATCATATGAGGGGATGCCACCGACATTAACTCTGGCGGGGTTCCAATCCGAACCCTTAACCAGTTCCTCTCTTTGAATATCCGACCAGCAGGTAATCCAATCCACTGTCCCCCCATTAAGGCTGTAGCTGGAAGGATTATCCCATCCAACAATAACTGAAGCAGTTGGAATGCCGCGTTGGGCAGCTTCACGCACCAGAATGCGATCCAATCTCCAGCCAGGAGTGCTGGCAACCACCAGATCAGGGTGGTATTTTTCAAATAAGTCATCATAAATACCTGTATTTTGGGGTACGAACTTCATCTGTTTTTTCACCAGCCATTTTCGTGCCAGACGAGAATTTCTCAATATTGAAACGATCAGACGGATAAAATCCACAAAAAACATACGCTTGCCAGTCGCTTCCACCTCCACCTGGCGCACATGTGAATCCAGAGCTTCTGTGTTAATCTTTTTCGAGGCACCCACCCGCCTGAAGAAGTTCAGCCACCACTGATAGGATGGTCGAAAAGAATTCAAGTAATTCTTCACTTCTTTCAGACGCAATCCTTCGATCGTTAAACCGGGCTGACCAAAACGAGATCCAATTTTCTGGACCAACTCGTCATCCGTTAAGAGTATGACATCTACATCTTCGTAGATCAGGGCAGGCACCACCTGGGTCTGTAAAAAATAAACGATCGCCAAGCCATGATCAGCGCTGATGAAAATTCGATATTTCTTTTTACGATTAAATGTCATGGAATCACTTTTCATAATAAAGGTTAAAAATCCAATCATGAATCCAAAGCAAGATCTTTCGTACGACACAGATATCCCTGAAACGGAATTTCTTTTTTACAACAAACTGTGATTTGGAGGAGTCATCCGCCGGAATCCGGTTACTCATATTTTGTACCAGATAACCATTAACCATTAGCCGCAAATACCCCATAGCATTGAGTTTCTCGTCCAATTCTCTCGCCTGCCCCAGCGGTTTCTGCATATCGAATGGAAGGCATTCCCGTAAGACTTTTTTCCAACCGATAAATTGAAAATGATTTGCTCCAATAAACGCCCTCACATCGTGATAGGTGATACGCTGATCGGTTTTTGATTCATACTCTTCCCTTAATTTTTCATCAGAATAACCAAGGGTCACCGAAAAATCATAAAAATCGGCAAAGTTAATGAAATCACCTCGTTCAAGCACAGCATCCTTTTCAGAATTTGCCCATTTTACCGTATTAGTCGATAGTTCAGGGTTTGTCCGCAATGCACGAGCAGTGACCATGCCAACATTAGGAAAAGCCTCCAAGACCCTGACACTCTCCTTCAACCAGTTCTTATAGAATAAGGCATCGTTATCACTATACGCAATGATCTCCCCTGGAGCAGCATTAAATATGAACTCCCAGGCTCCTCCTTTGCCTACATTCTTCTCTGAAAGGACCAGATATTGAATCTTGCCAGTAGCTTGTAACTCCAGTAAAAAATGCTTTACCTCTGCACAGCTTCCGTTGTCAAAAACCATCAGGTCAAATGGCATCTGCGTATTTTCCAGAATGCTGCCCAAACAACGCTGAAGAACCAAAAAAGATTCAGAAAAATATCCCTTTTGGTAAGGGATATAGTTTAAAACAGCCACGGTAACTCTGTGCGGCTTGGTAATTGTATTCATTTGTTTAGCTGGGTTCTGACCAACGCGCATTATCACTCCAAAACGAGTTAATGCTACCATAGAATGATTGATCCTCCTTTGCGGGAGATTCAGGAAATTATCGTATAATCGCAAAATGACAATAAAAAAGAACTTTTATCTTTTCATCATCACTATTCTGTCTGGTATTTTTGTTTCATGCCAGAGTATAAACCAGGCGACCATTACTGATGGCATCGATAATCAGCAAGTATCCGTTGAGCGACACGAACCAAGAAAATTAACAATTTGCATGGGATACCCACCACAATCTCTCTACATCTACAAAGCCAGCAGCCAAGTCGAATGGAGCATCTTGCAGGCGATTTATGATGGTCCATTTGATGTGGTCGAAGGCAGTTTTGTTCCGGTAATTTTGGAGAATGTACCAACTTTTGAAAATGGGGATATGCAGGTATCAAGCATAACGATCAAACCCGGAGATAAACTTCTTGATTCAAACGGCAATCCGACCACATTGGAAACAGGGATAACCTATCTGCCCATCGGGTGCACCTCATCTGACTGTGCAGTCACCTGGGATGGTAAAAGTCCCGTCGAACTAGATCAAACCACAATCTCATTTCATCTTATCAGGGATATCTCATGGTCTGATGGAAAACCGCTCACAGCAAATGATTCCGTTTTTTCTTTTTTAATAGCATCCAATTCCACTACTCCGAATGCTAAAACTATTGTGAATCAAATATCAAGCTACTCTGGTGAGGGATCAACGATTACCGCATCTCTCTTACCTGGGTTAATCCCATCAAATAGCCCCACCTATTTCTTCTCCCCGCTGCCAAAACATGTATGGGAAAATCTTTCTGAATCTGAGATTCTAGATGCTGCACTTACCAATCAATTCCCACTGGGGTGGGGGCCTTATATGGTCAAAGAATGGCAGGACAATTCTATTATTTTAGAAAAAAATCCCAACTATTTCCGTGCCAGCGATGGTCTTCCTTATTTTGATGAACTGGAGTTCCGTTTCATTTCAAATCAAGGAGATACCAACCTTGCTTCCCTGGATTTCGATTATGCACCGTTTGAAATTCTGGAATACAACTGGAGTCCGGATGGGGAAACCATCTATTTGGATCAATGTGATTTCATCGATGCAAGTGTCGATTTCTCAGATCAGTATGATATGTTCGATTATCTGCTTCATTACTACATGACCCCAGCAATTCAAGTTTTCATGAAGCCCAATTATATGTTAAATGGAATCTGGTTGAATCCCCAAAAACAAATCAATCATGCCCTACAGCCGGTATTATCCATGTGTATCGATAGGGAATTTTTGAACAGCAAAGTAAATTATTCGATCGCATTTCCAACATACAATGTCACTTCTCCATATGAGAAATCCGACAACAGTGAATATTCTACTGAAACAGCCCGAAGGATGCTGGAAGAAATGGGGTGGATCGATGAAGATCAAAATCCCGAAACCCCACGCACTGCGCACGAAATCGACGCCATTCCAAACGGCACAACTTTAATACTAAATATGGATATTTTGAATGATGATTTCACTATAAAAGAAGCTCAAATCGTCCAACAATCCCTACAAGATTGTGGAGTACAAATGAACATCCACTTATTCGAGGCAAGTGAGTATTATTCAGAATCAGGTCCGATTAACTCAATGGAGTTTGATCTCATGTTCTTCACCCATCAAATTTCATCCGATTTTCCATGTGATGTTCTCGATAGTCCATGGAATCCAATTGTCTTTCCAGGATTGGATCAACTATCCTATGTCAGGCAGGATTGTGAAATCACAACACAATCATCAGATCATTTTCGTGATCTGCCCCTTATTCCACTCTATTACCAAAGTGACATCAGTCTGGCACGCAATGATCTATGTGGATTTAGTGCCAGCAGTGGAACTATGAATGATCTTTGGAATTTAGAAGAATTCAATTATGGCGAGGAATGCATGAATTAATCCTTTCCCAAAGGATCAACCAGCTATTTATCATTTCGATGCAAAGACTCATGCACTAATCTACGAAATGCCAGGTACGTTTTACGCGGGTGAAACAGAAAATATGATATCTGGCTTAAAGTCTTGCTTTTAAAGAATGTGATGGGAAAGATCTCTATCTGACGCCAGAAACGCTTCCAAGTTAAAGGAATTTTTTGAATTGACCCGTCGACCAGTTTTGCTTGAGCGTCATGTAAAGTAAAGATGGTATGGTCGCCACCCGCCAGTTTCACATTGGCAGCAGTTTCAGGTTGGCGGTAATGGGGTAATCCCCCGCTTAGGTGGCTGTAATCGTGGTCTTGATGGGCAATGGTGATATCTTGACTTCCATCTACAACTATCCAACCTTCCAACCGTGCCTTGAAGATCATCCAGTTATCCCAGCCCGCCCTACCGATCGCAAAATCTGGTATATGAGTGAAGCAGGTGCGGGGAAAGATGAAATAATCACTGCCCATGGGCGGATGCAGCCGCCCATATCTTCTAATCAACTCGCCAACATGTCCAAATAGATCCTCTGTGGTTTGAAGCGATTCGTTTACTTCCAGATCCCAACGCTGCCCAACCAGGAGAAATCTCTTATAGAGATTGGCAACTTTCTCAAGCCCATCTAACATATCCGGCATGACCAAAATATCCGTATTGATGATGCATAAGAAGGGACTGTTGCTATGTTCCCGTGCCAGTTCGAGCATAGAACTGATCAGCGGTGTTCCTTTTTCATTACAACGCACCTGGGAAAGATGAGGGACTTTAAATTCACTGGCTACCCTATCTACTCCTTCATCATCTCCCAACAATAATACCTGTACTTTGTCGCCTAACCTTATCCAGGATTGAATGGCATTGCGTTGGATGGTATTGATGTGGGGATTGGTAAAAGGTTTGGGTGCAGAAAAAAAAGTGATCATGGGTTTAGCCATCTTTCAACGAATCCTTCTCGGCTCTTGAATCCACATCCATATAGGTTTTATGAGAAATACCAGCATTGATCGCAGTCAAGTCTGGATGGTCTTTGATAATTTTCAACACGTCTGTCCACGAAAACCGTTCTCGATCAGGCAACAGTGCAAAAACCGCACGCACAAATTGAAGATCTGGTTCTGTATCCACCGTCCAGCGATAGGATCCATAATTTATTTCATTGTTGACAATATAAATATGGAAACGATCAGGAACATCATACAGATATGGTAAAACATGCTCGCGCTCGTGTTTCTCTGTAGCCTCACGCCATGTACGTTCCAACGCGGAAAATGAGACCACTTCCACATCCAACCCGATGGGATAGGTTCTTTCAAAAGGAGGAGGTAAGCGATTGGCAGCAAAGTCCACTTTTTCCTCAATGAACTTTTCTACCACCAGGTCGACCAATCTGGGATCGATGAGCGGGCAATCGGCTGTCAACCTGATAATGACATCTGCCTGTATTTCTCTGGCAGCCTGGTAATAGCGGTCCAGAACATCATATATATCTCCTCTAAAACACGCCACTTTCATCGTATCGCACACTTGGGCGATCAGATCATCATCCTTATCGGTAGTTGTCGCAACCATCACCTCTGAAAGCGTGTTTGCCTTACGGGCTCTCTCCACGACCCATGCCAGCATTGGTTTCCCAGAAATATCTCGCAGTACCTTCCCTGGCAAACGGCTGGATCCCATGCGGGCTTGAACAATAGCAACAATTTTCTTTTCGTTCACGCATCATCCTTCTAAAATCATCTGATAGGCAGAAAGCATGATCGCTTTATTCTTATTCCAATCCGCTTTTTCTTCAGCTGTTTTTCTGGCATTATATGACATTCGAACCAGGTCACTTTGATGGTCACCAATCTCTAAAACCTTACACGTCAGATCATCTGCATTGTTATCCTGGAATGTCCAACCCTGCTCACCATCCTGTACCCATTCAAGGTTTGAAGGGATGTCGGATACGAGTGCGGGGGTTCCACTTGCCAATGCTTCCATCAACGCTACAGAGGATCCATCAACATGCGAGGCACTTAAATATACATCTGCCTGGTGATAAATGGAAATCAATTCATCATTGTTAATCTGCCCACGCAACTCGATATTCTGTTCAAGCTGATGATCACGTATGAAAGCACGTACCCATTCTGCCTGTGAGCCGCTGCTTAACATGATCAATTTCAGATCTTTCCTCTTTTGTAATGCTGCCGCAAATCCCTTTAAAACAATATCAATACCATAACGTGGTTCCCATGAACGGGTACTAAGGAAAGTCAAGCCGTGATGCAAATCGCGAGTTTCGCCTTCTGGCTTGAAAAGTTCAAGATCCACTCCCCATGGAAACACAATTACCTTCTCAGCCTGAAAACCACTGCGGATTGCTTTTTCTTTTACTGTTTGGCAATCACAGAACAACCAATCGGTTTTCTCCAATACATGACGGGTAGCCTGGCGCCATAATGCATTTCTATCTGCATCCTGCAGCATATCAAATCCCCAAGACATGCTCACCAGCGGATGGTAATCCATCATAGCAGGCAGGATACTGACAGGTTGGATTGGACCAGCGTGCACCAAATCGGGGTGGAGTGTTCGAATAGTGGTTTGAAACCGTTTTCTCAGATCGGGATACTGCCACCAATGGACCGGCGTATTCTTTTTCCGCCAGGATACCACCTGAATCTTTTCAGGGAGATCGCGAACTTCCAGAGCGCGCTGTCTATCTTCCAACCGGAGCCAATAGATCTCGTAATCCGTTTCTGCCAGTGCCTTTAGAAAACGGTGGTCATGCGGGCAGTAATCTTGAGAACAGTATAAAACGCGCAATCTCGAAATCCTTTTATTCCTGTAAATCAGCCCAGCGTAATTCTTTCCCGAAGGGAATCGCTGTTATGGCACGCAGTCCAAGTACCGACTGGAGCTGGTCAGGTAAGATCGCACCGGGAGTGGCAGGGCGCAGGACGTCGATCATCTCACGGGTAAATACTTCACCAGCTTTAATATCACGGGCAGTGCGTAAGCAGCGGCGCTGAATGATGACCGTTTCCTTTTCATTCTCACCTACAAACTTATCAGCTGAACCGAGCGCCTGCTCTAATTGGCGGGTATTTTCGATCATTTCTGCCCAGGTTTTCGGATTCATTGCAAAAGCATGATCAGGACCTTCGCGGTTATTATCGTCAGTAAAATGTTTTTCGATCACTCTCGCTCCCAGCGTAACTGCACCCAACACGGTGGCATGCCCGGGGGTGTGATCGGATAACCCCAGAATCACTTGAGGAAACATGGTAGCATAGGTTCTAAGCACATTCAAATTGATATATTTGAAGTTCTCCAAACTAGCAGTGTAATTGGTATTACACTGCATCAAAACCAGATCTTTGTTTACTGCCAAAACGGCATGCACCGCTCTCTGCACCTCACCAATATTGGCAGCACCGGTGGCGATAATCAGGGGTTTTCCCTTTAGTGCCATATAGATGAGGGTCTCGATCCAATCGATCTCCCCAGAGCCAACCTTGTATGCCGGAACAAATTTCTCCAGCATGTCTATTGCTTCAAAATCGTAGGGGGAAGAGAAATAATCGATATCTTGTTTGTCACATTCTTCTTTTAATATGGGTGTCCAATCGGAGGGCACTGAAGCTTCTTTATAAACTTCAAAAACTGATTTCTTCCATTTTGCCTGATGAGATTGCTGTCCACCCAATGATTTAAACCCATAATCCGAAACGATCTTGGGAGCACGGAAATTCTGGAATTTGGCAGCATCTGCGCCGGCCTCTTTTGCCAAACGGATCAACATTTTTGCGCGTTCCAAATCTCCATCATGATTGGCTGCAATATCTGCAATAAAGTAGGTTGGGTGATCCATTCCGATTTCATGAGTACCGATTTTAAAAGTCATTCATACTCCTTTCATATTGGAAGACCTAAACAAGAGTTTGTAATCTCATAGCATATCCATCCTGAAAATCATGATGAAAACGGGCAAGTCCCTCTGCTTGGGATGGGGTTGCCCTACCAAGAGCCTGTTCGATTTTGCCCGTATCAAGAACCAGATTTTTCGAACGGGGGGCCTGGATGAAATCGACATCCGACACCGTGATAGGTGAGATCAAATTTGCATCAAGGTTAAAAACTCGGGCGATATGCAAACCAAAATCATATTTGCTCAACGATTCCACACTACATAAATGATACAAACCGCGGAGTTGTTTTTCGACCGCCTGCATCAAATATTCCACCATGTCGATTACATATAATGGGCAGAAGAAAACGTCTGTAAAGCCTTTGACGGGTGCCCCATTTTCTAGATTGCGTAAAAAGAATTCTGCCAAACTACGCCGCCCGCTGAAGCTAAAACCATAAAAATTGACACGCAGCACGAGCGCATCTTGGTCAATCTGCCGCACTGCCTGTTCGCCAGCCAGTTTGCTTTGTGCATACACGCTCATTGGCTTGGGAATATCAGTTTCGTTATATTTTCCTTTTTTCTTTCCATCAAACACAGCATCGGTGGAAATATGAACCAGTTTGATACTTAGGTTATCGCATTTTTCCGCCAGCCAGCCAGGAAATTCACCGTTAAGCATGTGAGCTTCCTGTGGTTTCTTTTCGCATTCTTCCAAGTTCGCTATAGCTGCGCAATTGATCACCACATCTGGTTTACTATTTTCGATCAATTTATCGACATTCCGTTCTTGTGAGAGATCCGTAACGATCATCGAAAATGGGGTTTGCGTGAATGCATGGGAATAGACCACACCGGTGATCTGCTGCTCTGAAGCAAAACGCAGACCGAAATTCAATCCCAGTAATCCACTTGCTCCTGTCAACAATATGCGCATCTGGAAATTCTCAGTTATCTCTCAGTGGGATTCTCAAAGGGGGCGATGAATTTTTGAATATCATCCACATTTAACCAATCCGAGTTGGTGTTGCTGACATAACGAAAATCATCATCAATCGGTTCTCCCTTGCTTTCCCATTCGCGACCAAACCACAAAGCCGCGGCTGGTTGCACTACGTACATATCATCCAATTCAATGACAGTCCTGGCTTCATCCTCAGAAATCAAAACCTCGTGCAACTTTTCACCCGGGCGGATGCCAATGATTTCGATCTCAGCCTCCGGAGCGACTGCTCTGGCAAGATCGATAACTTTCATACTGGGAATCTTAGGCACAAAAACTTCCCCGCCATACATCTCCTCAAGACAACGAATTACAAAACGCACACCTTGTTCGAGAGATATCCAAAATCGAGTCATACGTTCATCAGTGATGGTGATCTTGCCAGTTTTTCGTTGACGCAGGAATACTGGAACCACACTTCCACGGCTGCCGACTACATTCCCATAACGCACACATGCGTATCTGGTCTCCCTACCACCAGCATACGCATTGCTTTGAACGAAGAGTTTTTCAGCTGCTAATTTCGTGGCACCGTACAGATTGATGGGATTCACTGCTTTATCGGTGCTGAGCGCAATTACCCGCTTGACATTTGCATCCAGTGCAGCATCAATGACATTACTGCTGCCAAGAATATTTGTCTTAACAGCTTCCATTGGGTTGTATTCACAGGCAGGCACTTGTTTTAAAGCTGCAGCATGCACAACAAAATCTACCCCTTGAAATGCACGACGCAAGCGTTCTAGATCGCGTATATCGCCAATAAAATATCGTAGGTTTTCATGTTGAAAACCCATCTGCCGCATTTCATGTTGTTTCTGTTCATCACGACTATAAACAATCAGCTTTGCAGGGTGGAATTCATTCAACATTATCTCGATGAATTTTTTTCCAAATGAACCGGTTCCACCGGTAACCAAGATTACTTTGTCCTTCCAGTCCACCATACTTTTTTCCTCATTCTTCTTTCTTTTTCATAATGATCAACGGATATTGCCCTTTTTCACCAAAATAATGTGGAAACCACTCTTCTAACTTAAACAAGATCCGTAGAAGAAATTTTCCACCCCATCCTGGGTGAATAACTGACCGTAAGAATCGCACACTAACCGATCGCCAGACCAAAATCTCCGTATTGAATTGGGGTAGTATCTCTTTTTTAAATGACTTCGCATCGAATTTCTCAACAAAAGTGCCTTTTGGAACGGCAGGTGCATTACCCTTGGCAATGGGCTCACTTTCTGTACTTTTTGGAGGATCGGGTATTTTTGATTTGTCATCGCGAATAAAAATTCGATCACAAATTTGCACCAGTAATCTGGCGTGGTCCATCAATGGTGAGTGGTTCCATCCATTCACGATCACCGCACGGGATCCTTGTTTAAGCATCCTGAACACTTCTGCATAGGCTTTCTCTCGTCCTTCCAATGGAAGATGATGAAAAGTATGTAATGAGACCACATCATCAAAGCTAGCATCAGTGAAAGGTAAATTTGCCACGTCTGCAACGACGAAGAGTCCATGAGAACCGATGCGCTGACGGGCGTCCAGTAATGCCACATGGGAAAGATCCAAACAAACACGGTAGGTATAACCTTGAGAATAAGTGAGGTATTCAGGATATTGGAGCGGTCCAGAGCCGGCATCTAGAAGATATTTTCCTTTATGGGAAATATGCCGGTTAATGCGCAAATGACATTTATGGATATACTCACGAGAAACAGGTCGTAAATCTTCATAGCGGGCGTTCTGGTAGACTCCATCTTCGGTTATCTGCCAACCCACACTATCATAAAAAGATTTAACTTCCTGGATATCAAACTCTTTTCGCATAAAACTACTTTTCCTTCCCGTCTCGAATCGCAGACCAATCCAGCGATTCACCTGCCAGGTAGCGAAATGTCATCTCAAATTCCTTACGCCCTTCATTCGAAAACACCTTTGATAATGGGTTCTGTTCATAATCTTCCCACATGCTCATCAGATGCCAAGGAATAGGACGCGGGAAATCAAAGAAGAAACGATAAGCATACGCCCATGCCAATTCGATCTCTTCATCTGACAAACGATAACCACTTGGATCCTGGAGGATCGAGCCGATCAATTTATAATACTTGACCCATGATTGGGGATCTTTTGTAAAACCTTTTCCTTTATAATGTGTATTCCCTACCACTATCACCGGCACTCCACTCATCGCCATTTCCATACCGACCGTCGTGGTATACACCAACCCCAGGTCAGCAGCTGCGATCAAATCATAGGTATTCGTAGAATCCTCCGGTTTGATAAGATGGATATGTTCAGGCAGATCAGGTAGAACGTGTTCTATGACATCAACCATGGATTGACCATGAGTGAGCATCTCACCCGGGTGAACTCGTATCACCAATTGTGCATTCGGTTTTCCGACAAAGTACTGCAGTGTGCGAACAATCCATTCTTCCATAGTATGGGAAAACACTTCGCGTCCAAGTGTCAGACTGTCTCCAAGCACATTGGTCGCCAGCAGCACCACTGGTCGGGAATCATCTAATCCCAACTCCTTACGAGCCTGGGCAACCCCTTTTGCTGGAGCGCGTTGCCATAAACGTGAAAAATTCTTCCAAATGGATGCTTTGCGACGAGATTCAAAAAGTTCATGGATCTTACGCAGTTCCCCACGATCCAAAGGTCTCTCATGATAAGCTTCCCATAAGGCATCAGTTTCCTGGTTCATCACTTTGGCATTTTGGGCAATCCATACACGCTGGCGCTGATCTCCAAATTCGTAGGAAACAACCGGAATATTCAGGAATCGAGCCACCTCATAAACAACTGCAAATTCCTGGATCGTCCCATTGGGAACCACCACAACATCCGGTTTATTGGAGGTCATCCAAGACAATGCACTTCGTGCGGTACTACTGTTGCGTTCCATCCGAACCTTATAAACAGATTCATCAGTATCCACGTCCTCGACCTGAAGGGTATACATAGTATCAAAACGTGAAATTTGTTCAACCTGTTGCATTAGTTCTGGGGGAAGCATTTTATAACCCGCATATACATTTAAGAAAGAAAATGCTTTGACATAAGGACCCAACTTCTTCAAAATATTCTGGGCATATAGATTCTGCCTGCGCAGGTCAAAGCGATTCATAGAAATTCGCCAATCATGATATGGAAGATAGCCCAAATAGACTTCATGTCCCAACACAGCCAGTGCAGCGCTGATCAAAGAAGCATGGGAAATCCAGAAATGCAGGGTGGCGAAAACCAAGATTCTCTTTTGTTCAGGATTCTCAACCCGGTTTTCTCCTAAATATTCAATCATATCAGGAATGTTTTTATTGAGATTTTCTAATGAAAATCGACTATGAAATCCCTTTCCCCGACTTCGGACCAACCAGTACAGTTCGGCAGTAAGCGGTACTTCACCAAGGATATTTTTTATCAGTTCTTTGACTTTCCTCTGGGAGGGTTCTTTATTTTCCATTATGTATTCCACCGTCTCTGAAATTTTCAATTTTCCAGTTTAAGGCAGGGCGAATTGGACCCAACCTGGTCTCGACCCACTGCATGCCCGGGGCACCAGCAGGATCAACACTAAATAATAAAGCCTGATCGTCCTGGAAGTAGCGCTTGATCATATAGGTACTGGCATTCATCCCAATTACGTAACGTCCTTCATTGAGCAGATTCCCCGGTATTTCGCAGCGGCTGATATATCTGCCAGCTTCTCGTACTGTCATCTCCTCATATTGTTTTGTGTCATCGGTATCAAACGAAGTAAAAATATATTCTCCACGGGTAGTCAATAGATAAATCCCAACCCTCAATCCTTTCAGTGGTTTTTCGAGTTCATATTCGATCTCAATGGTAAATGGCTCAACTGAACGAATGGTCTCTGAAATATTCCCGCTTCTATCAAGCACACGGATCGCAATGGGGCGAAATGGTTTATGGGCAGTGGCGATCTCTGCAGCCTGCCAGATCCTCTGCCCTTCTTCAGTCAGACCTTTGGATAGGTAATAATCAATAGCTTCAGGAGTGGGTCCGCGCATCAATAACTGACCATGATCGATCACCAAAGTTTCTTGCGTCAAACGCAAAACTGCAGACATATTATGGCTCACAAACAGAACGGTGCGCCCTTCCTGTGCGACATCACTCATTTTACCGAGACATTTCCTCTGGAATTCAGCATCTCCTACCGCCAGCACTTCATCTACTACCAAGATCTCTGGTTCGAGATGGGCTGCCACCGCAAATGCCAGCCGCAAATACATACCACTGGAATAACGTTTCACCGGCGTGTCTATGAATTTTTCGACTTCTGCAAATGACACAATTTCATCGAATTTTTTTTCTATCTCGGTGCGTTTCATGCCCAAAATGGCACCATTAAGGAAAATGTTTTCTCGACCAGTTAATTCAGGGTGAAAACCGGTGCCCACCTCAAGTAATGAACCGACTCGCCCGCGAATCTCAACCAAACCCTCGGTTGGCTCGGTGACCCGAGATAATATTTTCAGTAGTGTGCTTTTGCCTGCTCCATTGCGTCCTACCACACCTAATACAGAGCCCTCTTTTACCTGAAAAGAAATATCTTTCAACGCCCAGATAAAACTATCTTCCCGTTTTTCTCTGTGCTTCAGTCCTTCGGATAATTTATCTCGCAAGGTCTGGTATTTTATCTGCGGTGCTCCGATGTTATAGCGCTTGCCCAGATTCTCAACTCGTATGGCTGTTTTACTCATCAATATTCTCTTTCATCCGTTAAACCATATCGGCGAATTTACGTTCCATTCTGCGGAAATAGAACAAACCGGAAATTGTAACAAGAATGGCAATACCAGCCGAAATCCACAATGAAATACCCGGTCCTTCTCCCGTGCCCAATAATGCCCAGCGAAATCCCTCCACAACACCGGTCAACGGGTTAAGTGCATACAAGATCTTCCACTGTTCAGGAACCATGGAAGCCGGATAAGCAATCGGAGTGATGTACATCCAAAATTGGGTTAAAAAGGGAATGATATAACCCACATCACGATACATAACATTTAATGCAGAAAGCCATAAGGCAAAACCAATAGCGGTTATTAATGCCAGCAAGACGAATATTGGCAGCATCCAGATATTGGCAGTTGGGGTAATGCCATAGAAGACCATCATTCCCAATAACACTACAAAGGCGATCACAAAATCCACCAATCCCGCCAGGGTGGATGAAAGCGGCAGGATCAGCCGGGGAAAATAAACTTTTGAGATAATATTTGCGCTGGAAACCAAGGAACGGCTGGCATCCTGCAAGGCTTTTGAGAAAAGTGTCCATGGAATGAGTGCCGTATAGGAAAAGATCGGATACGGCACACCATCAGAAGGTACTTTAGCCAATCCTCCAAAGAAGATACTAAAAACAACCATGGTGAGGAAAGGTTGAAGAACTGCCCAGCTAGCACCTAACAATGTCTGTTTATAACGAACTTTGAGATCACGCCAGGTGAAAAAATAAATCAATTCACGGTAGTTCCATAGATCTTTCAGATTCAACGCTGCCCATCCCCTGGATGGTTTTATCACAATGGAACGTGGTTCATTCATTGCAGGCATTTTAGATTATTTGATCCTTCCCTTATTTTCCTGATACCACTCAATGGTTCGCTTCAGTCCTTCGTCAAAAGTCATTTGCGCTTCAAAACCAAAGAATTTCTTAGCACGAGATGTATCCAAGCAGCGACGAGGTTGGCCGTTTGGTTTGGCAGTATCCCATTTGAAAGTACCATGATAGCCGGTATGCTTGCCGATAAGTTGAACCAGATCTTTGATACTGATCTCAAAACCGGAACCCAGGTTAACCGGTTCAGAATCATTGTATTTTTCAGTAGCCAGCAAGATACCTTCTGCAGCATCTTCAACGTACAGAAATTCGCGGGTGGGAGACCCATCTCCCCAGACTTCAATTTCTTGTCGACCTTCATCCACCGCCTGTACACATTTACGAATCAACGCCGGGATCACATGCGATGAAGCAGGATTGAAATTATCTCCTGGTCCATATAAGTTAACCGGCAGCAAGAAGACTGCATTATAGCCATACTGCTGACGATAAGATTGTGCTTGCACCAACAGCATCTTCTTCGCCAGACCGTAAGGCGCATTGGTTTCTTCAGGATAGCCATTCCAGAGATTTTCTTCTTTGAATGGCACTGGAGTAAACTTTGGATAAGCACAAATGGTACCGATAGCAATGAATTTTTTCACCGATCGTTTCCACGCTTCATGCATAAGCTGCACGCCCATCATTAAATTGTTATAGAAAAATTCACCGGGATGTTCACGATTAGCACCGATCCCACCCACCTGGGCTGCTAAATGAATGATCACATCTGGATTTGCATCATTCAACATCTGTTTGATTGAATTGATCTCTGTAAGATTATATTTTTCGATGGTGGGAATGAAAATTTCACCAGCGCCGCGTTCTTTTAGTTTGCGAACTACTACCTGTCCTAAAAATCCGGCACCACCGGTAACGCAAAATCGTTTATTGTTGAAAAAATCACTGTTGATAGCCGTCATCCTCAGAATCCTCCAAAATGATAAAGATTTTCAAACCGTGAATGTGAAAAACCGGATACTTTCTATCTTCACGAAGTTGCATTCCCTGTTCTATACAGGTCAATTTGCATATCTCAGCCACATCACCTTCTCCTTCGATATATACATGAGAAGAACCTGCTTCCTTCACTTTCTTGATAGCATCTAATGAACGTCGACGAATCAAACGATACATATCAAAAGAAGTGTGAATATAATCCATCAACAAGGTCGCTCGATGAGCGATCCCCTGCGGCGTGATGATATAGCGTAATTTGCGCCGCTCTGCGTGGCGTACTTTTACATACCCTTTTTCGATAAGTCGCTTGAGATGCCAGTTTACCGTTCCAACCGCCACACCTAATCGTGCTGCTATGGAAGCCTGGCTGATTTCAGGATCATTTTCAATGTGTTCGAGTATGTCCAGATCGCGATTTTCATAATTTTGTGAATTTGTCATGGTTCAATATTCAATCATTGAATTATAAAACATGCCCTGTCATTCGTCAAGAAAAGCGCTATTTTGTGAAAAACACTGAAATCAATGCTGATGTTATACTTTTCTTCAAACCGTAATTATCTTATTGAATATTGGAATATATTTATGCAAAAAATTAGTAAGTTCAAGAAATATCAGCAAAACCATGAGATTCACTGGGATGAAGTAGCAAAAAACTTGGAACGCTGGAAAGGCTGGGGGAGATATTACCGCAGCCGTTTACAGGAAGTGTATGGATTCACTATCCCTAAGGGGATGGATATTCTTGAAATTGGTTGCGCACGCGGTGATCTACTTGCTTCGCTGGACCCCAAAAAAGGAATCGGCATCGATCTTTCCGGAGAGATGGTAAAACAAGCTAACAATCGCCACCCCGAGCTTACCTTTTTGCATGGGGATATCCATGAGATCAATTTAAAGGAAAAATTTGATTACATCATCCTCTCTGATCTTATCAACGATCTATGGGACGTGGAGGCAGTTTTCCATAATATCCATACCATGTGTAAACCATCTACCAGGATCATTCTGAATTATTACAACCGTTTATGGGAATGGCCACTGGCTGTGGCGCAAAAATTGCGTCTGGCTCAACCCACCCTGCCACAGAACTGGCTCTCTGAGGAAGATGTGAGGAATTTATTATATCTGGGTGGTTTTGAAGTAGTGCGAGATTGGGAAGAAGTACTCGCACCGCTGCCCTTCCCGATCTTGTCTTGGCTCTGCAATCATTTTTTGGTAAGGTTGTGGCCATTCCGGTCTCTCGCCATGACCGCCTTCACACTTGCCCGCACGATCCCTGTACAGGATAAAAAAGAATACAGCGTGACAGTGGTGGTACCTGCTCGAAATGAAGAGGGAAATATCAAGCACATCTTCGAAAGAATCCCGCAGATGGGAAAAGGCACCGAATTGATATTCGTGGAAGGACATTCCAATGATAATACTTATGCAGTTATCGAAAAAGAGATCCAGAATCATTCCACAGTAAAAGCAAGCTTATATCGCCAGGAAGGGAAAGGAAAAGGTGATGCAGTTAGGATGGGATATGCACACGCCAGCGGCGATATTCTAATGATCCTGGATGCCGACCTGACCGTACCGCCTGAAGACCTTCCACGCTTTTACCAGGCTATCCAGAGCGGCAGAGGTGATTTCATCAATGGCGTAAGATTGGTATATCCAATGGAAAAACAAGCTATGCGTTTTTTCAATTACATCGGCAATAAAGCATTCAGTATGCTGTTCTCATTCCTGCTTGACCAACCTGTAAAAGATACTCTATGCGGTACCAAGGTCCTGCGGAAAGTGGATTACAACCGCATTGCGTTCAATCGCAGTTATTTTGGAGATTTCGATCCCTTCGGAGATTATGACCTCTTATTTGGAGCGGCCAAACTTAACCTGAAGATTGTAGATCTGCCCATCAGATATGAAGAACGAATCTATGGGACAACCAACATCCAGCGCTGGAAACATGGGTGGCTTTTATTGAAAATGGTAGTGTTTGCAGCCCGCCGGATTAAATTTATTTAGAAAGAGAGCGGGAAAATTGATCTCCCCTCTTTTTTCATCTTTTTTCTAATACTAGAAAGACGAACATTGCCCATTTATCCTGATTTATCCTTTTCTCAATGTTTTTAATCAAGCCATTAAACCAAGCTGGCGCCAGGGTTCTCATTGATACTCCGCCACTTAGTAAATAACGAAAAGGCATAAACGGTTGCAGGCATTTAAGCTGCAATGCTGGATATCTTTCAAAAAAAAGGGGGAAATCCCTTTGAAAAACGATCCATGGGAGTGCCTGATTGGAACTGGAGAGGTGCCCCTTGGAGGGGAATTGCCATTCTTCTATTGTCACATTCATCGGTTCGCTGTGAAAATGGTCCATCACCCAGCGTGACCACCCCGTTACCCAGGGTTCGATCATGATGATGCGACCGCCTGGTTTTAACACTCGTTCCGCTTCGCGCAAGAATTGCTCCACATCAGGGATATGATGAAATACATCTGTCATCATAATCGCTCGGGTTGATGCTGGGGGAAGTGGCATTTGCATAGCATTCATTATTAAATCAACAAACGGGCAGAAAAATACCTCTGATGTGACAAGACCGGAAATCAATTCATCCATAAACCCGGCACCGGATCCAATTTCCATGATCTTACCCGGCAGGTCAGGTATCTGGGCAATTTGCATGGCATACCATTCACGATAGATAGCATTCAGAAAACGCTTGGAACGGATAATTTCGCGGCGCTGAAAGGTCACATTGGGATCGTCAACATCTGCTGTTCTGGTAGTGGGAATTGACAGAAAATTTCTTATCGATAGAGCAGTATTTTTTTTCGATTCACGTTTCATCATCAAGTCTTTATATCAGTCACAACCAGATACATCCACCAATCTGCGGAAATCTCCAGTCCATTCGGTCTCTTCGTTAACAATCACCACGCAGGATGATTGCAGCAAAGATTGTTCCTTTTGGGTAAGGGTTTTCCAATAATCTCGCCCATAATAGAGATACTTATATCCTACTTCTGCCATCTCAGCAGGATCAGGATCGTATATCATCACCTGCCACTCATTTGTCGGTTCATAAAAATCGATAGAAGATCTTCCTGATCTGGCAAATAGCGTGATTGCGCGCGGGATTTCCGGATCAAGAACCAGGGCATCTTTGTCTAATTTATTCCAATATTTATCCATCATGCGTACGTCCATTTCAGTAATGAATAAGGATAATTTAGGATCCTGAATACCGGATAATTCCGTACCCATAACCACCACTCCACCGACGATGGAAATTAATGCCAATAAGGCAATAGTTGTTCTAGTGCCAATCTTTTTATTCTTCACCCAATAGAAAAACACAGGTACCACAAATAGCAACGACACTTCAAGAAAATCATTCTGAACCCGATTCACTGCGGTATCAATACCTTTCGAAATGATCTGAACAAAGCAAAATGCAAGCCCTATCAAAGAGGTTCCAATATATGCGGCTTCAATATATTTTTTATTCTTAAGTGATTTCCAACCCCAGATCAAAATAAATGGAAAAGCGAACATCAAGGGACCACACTCCAAGATCAACACCAGCAATTGCACAGGGTTTGTGAAAACCAATTCCCCCAGATGGGGATCAATAAAACGTGGTGGAAATTCAAACAGAATCTGAAAATCATGGTACGACAAATAATTTGGATTGATCACATTATTGAAGAAGGCAGTAAAGAAACCGCCTTGTAAGAACACAATCAACCAAACCACACCCAATACAACCAGACGTTGGATTGTTACTTTTCTTTTCGGATCCTGTTTCAGAATAAACTGGATCAGATGGATCACGACCAAAATCCCACTGAGAAAAGCAAAGGTCGTCTCATCCATCAAACCCATACAAGCCAGCAAAATACCAACCAACGAAAGGGATTTCCAATCTTTGGCTTTGTTATAAAGTATGATAACTAAAATAAGGATCAGAAAAGTGACATTATCCCACCCTACACCCAGAATTGAAGGCTTGATCATACCGTTGGTAAATGCAAAAGGAATAGGGATGGGCGCCATACCCTGTGCTGCCCAGGGATTGATCAAAGCAGTCCGCAGGTCAACTCCACTGTTCAAACCACTACCGGTGCGGTTGATGAAAGCATTGAACTTATCGATGATAGATGGAGGAAACAACAACAATAACCAGCGTGTACCGCCTGCCAAAACATGGAATATTCCTCCCGTGATACCTGCTAGCATATTCCGTGTGATTTCTCTTACCCATTCGATCACCAACACCGTGCTCAAACTCAACCCCAATGCCTTCAATATTGACAGAGATGTCCATGGATAGAAATCTCCCACCCGCATAAATTGAGCAGCAATAAGATAACGCAAATAATGTTCGTCCAAGACAACGCTGGTATCATATGGGAAATGTGGAGGGATATCACCATTGGCAATCATCGAGACAAGCGGTAGAGTCTTGAACTCGTCCCAGATAGACATACCGCTGGAGATCATAAAAAAAATGTAAAACAAAACAAAGAATGTGATCCACTGCCACAGAGCAATTGGGAACAGATCTTTGAAAGGTATTTTCTGTCTCCATAAGGGGAGGGAGAACAGGAAACCGGCAATGAATACAATTAAAGCTGAAAGCCAGAATGCCAGAAGCGGGTCGAGAAGACGCCCCAGAAGATTTGCAATCCAACTCTCAATCAATATCCCGACACCGACACCGGTGATCATATAACCTTGTTTTTGTAATTTAAAGGTAGTGCGGACAAGCATTATCCCACCCAAAGCCCAGAGCATAGACCAGAGTAAAAATGCAAGGTATCCACTTGAAAAACGATTAATGATCTCAGTCACTACTCTACTCCTGTACTTTATAGCGATAAATTCTTGATCGTAGCTATTTTAATGTATTAACTGTTTCAATGATTCGTTCCACCTGCCCATCATTTAGCGAAGGATGGATCGGTAAATTGATCATACTTTCACTACAAAGATAGGCATTGGGAAAATCAGAACCTACTACAAAAGATTGATATCCTTTTAAATGAGGAATGCTGTATTCAATCACCCTGCCCGCCTGAATCCCATGCGATGCCAGTATTCTAATAGTTTTTTCCCGTTCTGGCACCCGAATGGCATAATGGGAGTAAGTGGCACCATCCACCAGAGGTGGCAACTTCCATCCTTGCGGTACCTTTAAACTTTCATGGTAGTTCTGGGCAATTTGCCTACGGCGTCGGATGATGGCAGCATACTTTCCAAGCTGGGTCATGCCAACTTCTGCTTCAGAGGGAAGCATACAATCCAGATAATCAGGAGGAAAGCGGATTTCTTCATCCAGGTGGAATGCTTTGGTGAGGCGATTTAGAAATGGGGTACTTTCTTGCAGCCAGTAAACAAACCCGTAAAAAGTGTCATTGAATGCAGGGTATAAAGCCAGCAAGTATGCGAAGCGCTTCAGGGTTTTCAACCAGTGCCCTGAATAGAATTGTGCATCGCGGAACGCACGCACTTTCCTGGCAAGAGTTTGATCTTCAAAGGTGATCATTCCACCAAATATAGACGAAATCAGCTTGCTAATCCCCAACCCGAATAATGCGCAATCGCCCGCATTGATAACAGATCTTCCGCCATAAGCAGCACTAAAAGAATGTGCGCAATCCTGGATAATCCAGATCTTGTGCCCAACCTTCTCTTCTGCTTCTTCGACAATGGTCCGGATGGTATCTATATCCATCGGATATCCATAAAGATGAGTTGGGATAATGGCATGTGTTTGCGGGGTAACTGCATTCCTGATTGCATCAATTTGCATGTTGTAGTCATACAAATTGTTATCTACAAAGACCGGGATATTCTGGCTGAGCACCGTCGCATGTGCAACCACCGAGCATGTGTAAGCAGGTTGTATGATCTCTTTTCCTTCAATATCCAAAGCCTTGAAAAATGCCCACAGTGCACTGCGACCATATGGAAAAGCAATCGCATCGCTGCATTGAAACTGCAGGGCAAAGGCTTTTTCAAAGCGGGCAACACTGGAGAGTCCAGCATGTAAAAAAGAAATGATCTCTTTGCCTGAAAAATAAGGTTTCAAACGAGGGATCATATTTCCAAACTCCAATGATCCATGCGTACAAATACGTAATGAGTTGCGATCTTATCCATTATTTTTCGAAAAGCCCTTATTTTTGAATCTAGGGGAAGTACAAGAGCTTTGGGAACGTATACACCTTGGTTGCCACTGGGCATTTGATCAGCAAATTCGTTGGTAGTGTAATCCACAAAATCCGACAAGTGGAATTGAAAATGTATAGGGAGGTTTTGCCGGATGAGCTCATTCAGGATTCCCGAATAAATACGTTCCCCAAACAATAAATAAAAAGTTGCTGTGAAAGGAAAGCGAATAAGCGGAGACACGGTTATTGGAAATTCAACAATACCGTTTTCTCCTCGCCTACCAAGCGTTACAGCGCTCGTTCGGTAGGGCATAAGAGGAGCGATCATGTATGAATTTTGTCCCATCGTCGAACGATCGAGACGTGATTTCGCGCGCATAGAGAACCAGTGACTGCTCTTAAGGACTGGCATAAAAAAAGTAGGAAAAACCGATGAGTCATAAAGGTATTCCAATTCTTTCAGGATCGGCAAGGTGTCATCTGCAATGTTCCACCCAGGTGCACGAAATCCAACCGGTTTTATCCCAACCTTTTCGCGGCAAATCTCATCCATATCAACAATTTCCGCGTGCTTCTGTTGGGAACTGAGAAATCGGAAACCCTGCTCATGATGCATGCTGTGATTCCCGATCTCATGACCGGCTGAGAGTAAATCCTGTACAGGTTGAATATTTTGAGGGTGCTGAAAATCAGTACCGACCATAAAAAGGGTCACTGGGCATTCATATTTTTTAAAAAATTGGATGATATTTTGAATACCAATTTCTAGTTCAGCATAAGTATAGCCGCCTTTATGATAACAACCAGTTCCCTTGTAAATCGACGCCAGTGTATCGACATCAATAGAGACCACTGCGCGAAGAGTCATTCTTTGCTCCCTTGACGTATGTTGATCTCCTCCCTCCAGATGATCTTTCCTTGCTCTTTCTGAAAGGCGATGATTGTTTCTTTCCCCAGACTGCAGGTAGATAGCGGATAGCGAGCCGATGCCATATGAATCGCAATGAAAGCCGATGCTTTTGTGATCCGTTCTATTTGATCCAATCCCTTGCCAGATAACATCTCCTCTATCATTATCCTTTCTTTCTCATAGACAATGTGTATATTTCTGATCAAGTGCATTTTATGAGATGGTCTTATCAATAATTTTGCCAATCCTTTTTTTACCATCTCATTGAAGAAAGAAAGGCGCATAAGTGTAATATTCGCCAATCGCAGAAGCACAAATTTACCGGTGGATTGCTCCATTGGCTGGTAGATGACCAGAGGAACGCTCAGTTCTACCTTTACCCCATCATTATGAAAAATATTGTCCGCTTTTGTGTGCTGGGAAGTCATGCATCTGCCATTTTTTGTATGTGCTAACAACCCACAATCATCATGGATCAATGTTCCATCTTTTTTGTTCCAAACTTTATATACCCCTCCGTTGGATATACCCAATATCGAGTAATAATTTCGATTTCCTCTGATGTAAAGTCCGGCAGTATTGAATTCCCGATCGGTGGCATCCTTCTGGTAAGGCAATGTATACTGCTGTTCTACCAAATGAGAGCGGGCTTTATACATGAGCATAGTACTGGATAACAATGGTGCCAGATTTCCAACATCGATATCCACTATTCCAACCGTTGCACCCTTCTCGATGCTTTTTTTCATGAATGAATGTAGTCCCGCCGCAACAGGGATTTCATTTGCTAACAGCGCAAACCCACCTGGATAAAAAATGGCTGTCCGCCGGCTGCCATATTCTCCTCCGAAAGTGCCATCAGGGTGAGCAAAATAGGATAAGAAATCTACTGATTTCTCCAGTGAGCGAAAGAGGAAAGCCGACGGTTTGATGAAGTAGTACTGAGCCAGATAATCCATACAGAGAGTTTGATAACCCGCATCTGCCCCCTCATATTCCAAATACCATCCGTCTGGAGATTGTCTTTCTAAAATTCGGCTTAACAGATCTTCTGCTCTGCTTGTAAATCTGGGTTCATTGAAATAATTCCCGGTTTCGAGCAATGCCAGGGCACAGCCCGCCAGATGGTTGGATATAAAGGCATGTTGTTCTTCATGCGTTAAGAGGAACTCAGCACAACAGTACAACCCTTTTTCAATAAATGTGACTTCCTCCCTATCCAAGGTAGGGATGAGGTATTCAAAAGTTTTTTGTAGAGGGTGAAGTAAGAAGGCAGTAGCGCCAAAACTACGCTCATACGGATAGGCTTGATCGAAACTACCATCCTTATGTTGTACCTGCATTGCATACTTCAACCCGTAATACACTGCTTGATCATATTTTTTTCTCAGCAGAGGGTCGCTTTCGACCTGCGCACGCCAGCACAATGGTAAAATCAAGCGTTGAAAGGTGGTTTCTGGATGATCAATCAATTTCCATGCCCAAAAGCGACGATCAAAACAACCACGGGTAGCAGAGAGCGGATCCTGGTTTTGGAGATTCAATGCCCTACGGCAGGCAAGGGTAATTTGTTCTTCAACAGTGATCTTCTTCATAGTTCCATGATTTTCATATTTGTAGGATAGGTATTTGCATACTATCAAAAGTCCTACTATCATATTATCATTGAATTGTTTCGTCATTAAATTTCCCGCAGGGAATATTATTTATAAGGAGTTGAATATGGCACGAATGTTTGTTCCGGGTCCTGTCGATGTCGCTCCACAGGTTTTTGATGCAATGTCAAAACCTGTTCTACCGCATCGCAGTAAAGAATATGAAGCGATCTTTCAAAGAGTCGCAAAAAAATGTGAGGATCTTTTCTATACAAAATATCGCGTCTTCATCGGCACCCATTCGGGGAGCGGTATGCAAGAAACAGGCATTCGTAATCTGGTTCAGAAAGATGTGTTATCTTGCACCAATGGCGCATTCTCAGAACGCTGGTACGATGTGGCTGTAAGCAATGGTAAACAAGCTGACAAGCTGGAATCCGAATGGGGGAAACCCATCGATCCTGATAAATTACGCGAAGTATTAAAAAATAAGCATTATGAAGCCGTCACGATTGTGCATAATGAAACTTCTACCGGATTGGAAAATCCAATCAAAGAATTATGCGAAGTAGTTAAAGAGGTCAGCCCTGATACCATAATCATGGTGGATGCCGTTTCCTCATTGGCCGGCACAAAAATCGAAATGGACGCTTGGGGAATCGATTTTCTGCTAACCTCTTCACAAAAATGCCTGGCACTACCCCCAGGTCTATCTCTGGCAGGGACAACCGATCGCGCACTTGAAAAAGCAAAGACTGTGGAAAACCGCGGCTGGTATTTTGATCTGTTAATCATGGAAAACCATCGGATCAAGAATTCCACCGCCATGACATCCGCCGTTACTCTTGTTTATGGATTAGATTTCCAACTTGATCGTATCTTTGAGGAAGGATTGGATGCTCGATTTGCAAGACACGCTGCTATGTCAAAACGTGTTTATGATTGGGCGGTTGAACGAGGTATGGAATCATTCGCCGATGAAAAATACCGCTCCAAGACAGTTGCAACAGTAAAAAATTCCCGCAACATCGATATTTCAAAGTTAAACGCATTCTTACAGGAACGCGGAATGCGTATTGCTAATGGATATGGTAGTTTGAAAAACAATACTTTCCGAATTGCGACCATGGGTGAAACGCAAATGTCAGATGTAGAAGAATTACTGTCTTATATTGACGAATTCATGAAATAAGCAGTTCATCCCTTGATTATAGAAGACCCGCATTTATGCGGGTTTTTCAGTTAAAATTAGTTGTTTGTATTTTGGATGGGAAAAAGAATGATCCTTGTAAGAGAACTACAGCCAAATCCTGAAAAGGGGCAACAGTTTCGAAAAGCCCTGATCGTTACCGTTTTGGGAAACATTCTCTTAGCATTAATCAAAGGTGTGGCAGCACATTATAGTAAATCAGCAGCTCTTTATTCCGATACCATCAATTCGATCTCTGATGTAATCTACTCGATCTTCTTGATCATCGGACTGACCATCTCCCAAAAACCGCCAGACAGCAGCCATCCACAGGGACATGAACGTTTTGAACCGTTGATGGGATTGATAATCACTATTTCCATGACCATCGCCGGCATTGAAGCAATGCGCTCTTCCATTGCACGTTTTACCGCAGGGGGAATACACGTAACACTGGGTATTACTTCGTTGGCATTGCTGATTAGCGCATTGATGAAAACAGGAATGTTCCTGATCATCCGCAATATTGCCCGCAAGATCCTTTCCCCCGGTTTGGATGCAACAGCCAAAGATAATTTGAGCGACATCCTTACCTCTGTGGCAGCTCTGCTGGGTATCATTGGGTCAGATTATATTCATCCACTGCTTGACCCGTTTGCGGGGGTATTGGTGGCAATATGGATATTCCGAGCAGCTTACGAGGTTGGAAAAGAAAACCTGGGATTTCTCACCGGCAGCAGCCCTGATGAAGAGATTAAGAAGAAGATTCTGGAAGCAGCGCGATCCGTTCCTGGCGTGATCAGCGTTCATCAAATGGTAACTGAGTTTGTTGGTCCTAAGATCGTGGTAGATATTCACATTGATGTTGATCAAAGCATCAATCTTAAAGAAGCTCATGATATATCTGACAGAGTAGCCGACGCGGTTCAATCTATACCAGAAGTCGACCGCGCCTATATTCATCCGGAACCCATTGATCTCAAACGATAGAACATTTCATTCTCATATATTCTGCCAAAAAATCCAATACCATACGATAGTATTCACGTAAATTTTCTTCCCCTTTAAACCCGTGCCCTTCCCCATCAAATATCGTTAAAATGCAGGGAATATTTCTTTTTTTCAGAGAATCGTACAGTTGTTGTGACTGGGTAGGCATTACGACCCTGTCGTCACTTCCATGAAAGAGCATTAATGGATCCTGTATCTCATCTACATGGAATAACGGTGACCGTTCCTCAAACAGATTGTAGTCTTGCACTGGATCACCAATCAAGTAGCGGTGATAAAACCGTTCGAATTTATGAGTTTGTTTTGCATCCAAGATCAGATCACCGATGGCATAACTGCATACACCACAGCAAAACACACCAGGATATTTACGAAGCACATTTAGAACTGTCGTTCCGCCGGAACTGTTGCCCAAGACAGCAATACGTTCTTTATCTGCGATTTCTCTTTTAATCAGGTGCTCAGCAGCACTGTAAATATCGTCCACCTCAATCTCTCCCCATTTTCCCTGCAACCGATCGCGGTAACACTTTCCGAATCCACTACTACCGCGATAATTCACTTGTAAGTAAGCAAAACCCCGCGAAGCAAAGAATCCAGCTTCGGGCATATAAGTAAACGAACGTTGCATGGTAGGCCCACCGTGTACATCGATCAGCAGGGGTAAATGGCTCTGAGATGAGTCCATTGGCAAATAGAGAATGCCGAACACATCATCTCCATCCAATCCTTTCCAATGAATTTGATAAGGATCCGGGATAAAAGCAGATAATTCTCCCCTGCCATCCCCTAAAATCTGTAATTTACCATGATGGAGCACAGCCATTTTCTTGGGAATAGAGGGACTCGAGACCAACATAGTCGGGGAATTACCAGTAGAAGGCATTGAAATTTGGGATAACCATGTGTAGGATTCAAATTCAACGCACGTCGATTTTCCACCACGCACATTGACTTGCCACAAAGTCGCTTGCGCATCAGCATAACGAATGTAATATATGAACCTAGATTCATGATCCCAAATATAACTATGCAACCCCTGTACCCAGTCGGGGGTGGAAAGCATGAAATCTGCACCATGCACCAACGTACGTTTGGTTTTCTTTTTCAAGTCATATAAGATAAGGTTTTCCCAATTGTCATTTTGCTCAAGATAGCTCAACCAGCGTCCATTGGGAGAAAATTGGGGTTGATGGGCTGCATTCCCTTTACGTCCGGCAATCCAGTTTTCGCTAAATAACCGCAGTTGCATTCCCCCCACCTCGCCGATCTTAACGCGACTGCCCTGCCATGGCATGAGGGGATGGTCCCATTCGACCCAAGCAATATACTCACCACCAGGGTGCCAGACCGCTTGTAAATAGAAATCAGCACCTTTGATCAACTGGCGTGGCCAATCCATACCATGCATTGGGACGACACCGATCAAATCATTCTCCCCATCGCTGAATACAAACAAAACCCACTTCGCATCCGGTGATATCGAAGGGGCTGCCACCCTCCCCCACATAGGAGTGATCGGGGTAAGGGTATTGGTATTCTTGTCCCACATTACCAATTGGTTACGATTGGCACAAAAGACAACCTTTGAATCCCTAACCGTGAACTCTCCCCCACCATACAGAAGCCCACTTTTGACCGAATAATCAAGGGATATAATCCGTTCAACCACATCATCGTTACTGTATTTCAAACAACCAACACCATCTTGATCTTCCAGCCAGATAAGAGATTTATCATCCCAAACATGAAATTCACGAACACCGTGATTGGACAATAATACATCAAGCGGCATTTTTTCAATTTTCATATTGAACCTCGCAAGGTTAAATGAAAATGCTCACCAATAGTGAGCATCTCTCTCAAGGTTTATTAGAGATCTTTAGGACGCCATAACTTCTTCAGTTTTCCATCCACCTCTACAGAAAGATCAGACCATTCATCAATGGGAACAGAAATATAGGCAATGGATGAAGTCGGGAGAGTTTCCACTTTTCCAGTCAATGTCTGCAACAATGCTTCCAACCCGGGATTATGTCCGATCACCATCACTGATTTAGCTTTCTTTGGAGCCTTCTTAATGGCTGTGATCAAATCACTGATCTCAGCCATGTATAGCTTATCATCCAATTCTATCTTCTCATCAAAGGAAATCGCGTCCTTGAACAGCGCTGCCGTTTGTTTGGCACGTTCAGCGGAAGAGCATAGAATCACATCTGGAGAGAGTTTCTTGCTCTTGAGCATCTTGCCCATTGCTTTGGCATCTTTTTCCCCTTTTTTCTTTAGAGGTCTGTCATGATCGGGAATATTGGAATCTTTCCAGCTTGATTTTGCATGGCGCATGAGAAATATTTTTTTCATTACCGATCTCCATAATGATAGAATTAGAAATCGAAGTTAGTATAACATAATTGAAATTTTTTCCATGTCAACTCCAAACCCAACCACTCACTTCATTGGGGAACCAATTGAAGTAATCTATTCAGAACCACCGATCCGTTTCAAGGATCCAGCTTGTCCGCAAGCTTTTATCTGGCGTGGAAAGAATTTCAAAATTATGAAATTGATCTCACAAAAAACCGATTTCAGCCGGCATGGTTCATATAAAAGGAATATGAGCGAAGAACATCGCAGTAGAGCTGAAAGGATCGGTTCTTGGGGCGTTGGAAGATATTACTTCAGAATTGTTGTTCAAGATGAGCAGGAGTTTGAAATTTATTATGATCGCTCTCCCCAAAACATAGATGACCGGTATGGAGGTTGGTATTTATTACAAGAATATAAGAAGAACTAGATTATCATAAAATATAAATATTATTCATGTGTACATTGATATTAATGTGTTTTATAGTATTATTTCTTTAATAAAATTGATTAATGTATCAATCAGGTGAAATATGAGTAAAATAATTGATAAATGTCCAATTTGTAACAATGATCTCGTCGTAACACTTTTACATTGCAACAACTGTCGAACCACCTTGCAAGGTGTATTTGAATTAACTCACACACCTTTCAGCAACCTCAGCCCCGAACAACTCCAGTTCATCCTGACCTTCATCCGCTGTGAGGGAAAATTCAACCGCATGGAAGAAGAATTAGGTCTTTCATACCCTACTCTAAGAAATCGGTTTAATGAAATCTTACGTGTCATGGGCTTTGAAGAACAAGCCGAAGAAGAAAAATTAACCAACGCAGCCAGAAAAGATATCCTGACCCAATTGAATGAGGGTAAAATTTCCATTGATGAGGCGCAAGATTTATTACGTGGAAACTAGAATAACAGATTAGAATTAAGCAGGAGTTGTTGACTATGGAAGAAGATCGTATGATGATCCTGAAGATGCTCCAAGAAGGCAAGATCGATGCTGAACAAGCAGCCAAACTCTTAGAAGCATTGGAATCAGGAAAATCTTTTGAAAAAGAAAAAAAAGAAGAAAAAGAATCAAAAACTGGTCGGTGGTTTCGTGTACGTGTCTCTGATGCAGTAACCGGGATCCAAAAAACCAACATCCGCATCCCGATCGGGTTAATGAATGCGGGTTTTCGCATCGGAGCGCAATTTTCGCCCGAATTGGCGGGGATGAACTCGGATGAAGTAATGAGTGCCATTAAAACAGGAAAAACAGGATTAATAATCGACGTTATTGATGATGAAGATAATGAGCATGTAGAAATCTTCATCGAATAAAATAATCATTGTTCAGGGGAAATGGATGCAAGCTCAACTAAATAAAAATTGGAAAAGTAAATTCTTTTCTATTTGGTTTGGGCAAGCATTTAGCTTATTGGGGTCGCAAATCGTCCAATTCACCTTGATCTGGTATCTCACCAAACAAACCGGATCCGCCTCGGTTTTAGCAACCTCCACCTTGGTAAGCCTGCTTCCCAACATCTTTCTGGCGCCTTTCATCGGAGTCCTGGTTGACCGTTGGGATCGTCGACGGATCATGATCGTCTCTGATATCTTCATTGCACTGGTAACCCTACTGCTGATCTTTCTTTTTTTCACTAATAGAATTCTTATCTGGCATATCTATCTTGTTATGTTCCTGCGTGAGGCTGGCAGTACTTTCCACTGGCCTTCTATGCGTTCATCGACCTCTCTGCTTGTACCAAAAGAACAAATGGCAAGAGTAGAAGGAATGAACCAATCGATCAGGGGATTGCTGAACGTTCTTGGGCCTCCATTCGCAGCACTATTGCTAGGATTTTTTCCCATCCAAAAAATCCTAAGCATCGACATTATCACTGCCTTGATTGCAATTTTTCCTTTATTTTTTGTTCAGATTCCGCAACCGCTACCGGAAAACCAACAGGAAATTCAACCGTTCACTAATCTGATAACAGATATCAAAAGCGGACTTCATTATCTAAAAAATTGGAAGGGAATGCTTATCCTGACCCTGACTGCTACCCTGATCAATTTTTTGGTTAATCCCGGTTTCACATTAACCCCCTTGTTGGTAACTCAACATTTCAACGGAAATGCCGTTCAGCTTAGTTTAGTGGAATCGGTGTTTGGTATCGGGGTTATTTCAGGGGGAGTATTATTAAGCACTTGGGGAGGATTTAAGAAACGTATTATCACGACACTAACCTCCATCATTGGCATGGGATTAGCCATTATTTTAATCGCAGTGGCGCCAGCCAATCTCTTCAACCTTGCGTTAGCCGGTATGTTAATGACAGGGGTTATGAATCCAATTGCCAATGGTTCTATCACAGCCATTATGCAAACCAATGTAAAACCTGATATGCAAGGACGTGTATTTACCACCCTCAGCAGCCTGGCGAATGCCATGTCACCTATTTCCATGGTAATCGCCGCACCGGTGGCAGAATTGGTCGGTATTCAGGGTTGGTTCTATATCGGAGGCATTGGTTGCATCCTGTTGGGTTTATTGGGATTCACAAACAACAATTTAATGGGAATCGAGCAGGAAGGTTTGCGGCGCCAGCAAGCAGAAAAAACTATTCCGTGATTTTTTCTCGCATATGATCCAATTTATGATGCTCCGCAGCAACAATTGCCAAGATCGTATCCACCGTCTGGTGCAATTTTCCATCTGCATTTACCACCGCATAATTAAAAGAACCTAGCGTATCAAGTTCTTCTTTCACCTTGGTTATACGGATATCCATATCCACGTCTCTGCCCTGTCCCTCAGCTCTTTCTTGCAAACGCGCGATCCATTCTTTTTCACTGGAAGGGAGCAAGAATACCAGGATCGCAAACGGATATAGCTTTTTTATCTTTTTCGCACCCTGCACATCCAGGCGCATCAGTACGTCCTTACCGCTATGCAAAGCATCTTCGATTTGGACTTTAGGCACACCTTTATAATCACCGTAGACATGTGACCATTCAGCCAACTGGTTATTCTTAATCATTTGCTCGAATTCAGTCCGACTGACAAAGAAATAATCAACACCTTCAACCTCATCAAATCGGGGTGCCCGGGTATTGGCAGTAATCACAAAATGAAATTGACCAGCACGGTTTTTTAATTCTTTCACTACCGAATCTTTGCCCACACCCGAAGGACCCGATATCACGATAAGCAGTGCATCTTTATTCAGAATATCAAAGTTTATAATAACATCACGATTCATGCACATCATCCGGTTGAAATGTAAAATGATTATAATTGAAAAGTCTTCAACCAGAGAGCTAAATATGCCTGCTTACCTGTTTCGATGCCATGAATGTCAAAAAAGGTTCGAAAAAAATATTTCATACAGAAAATATGGGGAGATTTCCATCTTCTGCCCGTATTGTGGAGGGAACGAGGTTGAGAGGCAGATCACCCCAGTCAGATTGCATATATCTTCAAGACAGATACAATATACACCCGAGGATATTGGAGAAATAGAAAACGATCCAAAGGCAGTAGGAAAAGCTCTACGCAAGATGGAACAGCAAAGTGAGAACACTCTGGCGCCCGAATTTCATGAGGTTGTGGATAGACTCGAAAAAGGGCAATCGTACAAACAAATTGAAAAAGAACTACCTGAAATAACAGATTTCTCCGATAATGATTTTCCTTCAGAATGATTACAAGATAGATTGATAATTTCTATGTGATCCGCAATATCTTCATGCATTATTAATAAATTTATAACGTTTTTTTTCTTGACAAAAAGATATGCGAAAATTATGTTTATCAGGTTAATTTCAATTTTTCACAATCTCTAAGAATTGATGATGAATGCAGTCGGAAAGAGGTACAAGTATGTCTGAGGGAAAGAAGAAACAGAAAATCGAAAAGAAATATTACTATATTGGAGGGATAGTTTTAGCACTTATTTTGATCATCGTATTTTCACAAATGCGAAAAAACGCTAGCAGTAACGAAAACCTGCTCACAACTACAGTTGAAAAAGGTGAATTGATCGCCACAGTAGGCGGAACTGGAAAAGTAGAAGCCAATAAATCAGCAATACTTTCCTGGAAAACTAGTGGAAACGTGAGTTCGGTGTACGTTGAAAATGAAAATGTAGTAACTTCGGGAACTATTCTGGCAGAACTGGCACCCACATCCCTCCCTCAGAACGTCATCCTCGCTCAAGCCGATCTGGTGGATGCACAACGCAATCTTGAAACTGCAATGGAATCCGATACCCAGCGTTCACAAATCTATCTAAATCTGCTTGATGCAGAAGAAAATCTAAAGAACGCGAAGGAAGATATAGATGACTGGAACTATAACAATGCAGATCTAACGATACTCGAGAGTGCTCGTTCTGAATTCATCGCAGCTGAAGAAATCCTCAAACAAGCACAAACAATTTTAGATCAAGCCAATTCAGATGCAGAAAAGCAAGAGCTGCAAACTGCCCTGGATGATGCACAAAACGCACGAGATAAAGCGCTCAGGAATCTCAGTTATATCTTGGGAAAATCCTATAATACTCAGGTCGCTCAGGATTTCGCCAAATATGATCTTGCCAAGGCACAATTGGCAGATGCGCAGCGCGATTGGGAGCGGGTAAAGGACGGGCAAAATACCGACGATATCCTGGCAGCCCAGGCTAAAGTAACTGCTGCTGAAGCCGTAGCCGGAATGGCACAAATCCAGGCACCTTTTGATGGCACCGTTACCATGGTGATGACAAAAATCGGTGATGAGGTCAGTACTGGCACCAGTGCTTTCCGTATCGATGATCTTTCAAAATTCTATGTCGAAGTTGATATCCCGGAGATTGATATCCATAAGATCCAGATTGGACAGGATGCTGAATTCACTTTCGATTCCCTGCTAGATAAAACCTATCACGGGAAAGTTGTAGAAGTTTCCGGTGCTGGTGTAGAAAACCAGGGGGCAATCGATTTTACCGTCAAGTTGCTCGTCACAGACAGTGATAAAGAAATATTACCAGGGATGACCGCTTCGGTTAGCATCACCGTTTTGAAAATGGAAGATACGTTGATCGTTCCCAATCGCGCCATCCGGTTGGATAACGGTGATGTGGTTGTGTATGTACTTCGCAATGGAAATATCGATAGGGTTACAGTCAAAATTGGCTCTTCGTCCGACAGCTATACTCAAATTTTATCCGGAGATATTCAGGAAAATGACTCTCTTGTATTGAATCCACCACAGGATCTGTTCAATACCAGTCAACGACCTGCTTTCACGAGGTAGAAGTGAAAAATAACGTTATTGAGATCAAGGACCTCACGAAAGTCTACAGCATGGGTGAGGTTGAGGTAAGAGCATTGTGTGGTGTCACATTTGATATAAAAAAGGGTGAAATAGTTTCTATCATGGGACCTTCTGGTTCCGGGAAATCCACTTTGATGAACATCCTTGGTTGCCTTGATCGACTGACCAGCGGTCAGTATATCCTTGATGGAGAAGATGTATCCGCTCTAACCGATGATCAACTGGCACAAATTCGCAACCAAAAAGTGGGATTCGTCTTCCAGAATTTTAATTTGCTTTCCCGTTCTACTGCCCTTGCCAACGTGGAATTACCCTTGCGTTACGCCGGTGTTACCTCAAACCGGTCGGATTTAGCTGTAAAAGCACTGGAAAGCGTGGGATTGGGGGATCGTATTCACCATAAACCTTCCGAACTCTCCGGAGGGCAGCAGCAGCGCGTTGCCATTGCCAGAGCCATCATCAACAATCCTGCTATCATTTTGGCAGATGAACCTACCGGAAATCTTGATTCAAAATCCGGCAAGGAAATCATGGATGTGCTGCTGGGATTGAATAAGAAATTCGGCACCACTTTGATCATCGTCACCCATGATCCCAAAATCGGTGCCCTTACCCAGCGTACCATTCAAATCTTTGATGGATTGATCAAGAAGGTGAAGGCATGAACTTCATACAAACGCTCAATGAAGCCTGGAGCAGTCTTTATGCTAACAGGATGCGTTCTATTCTTACCACACTTGGTATTGTGATCGGAGTGGCTGCAGTAATCGCCATGATCGCCATCGGCACCGGTGCTCAAGATACCATCCTCAATCAAATCAGTGGGATTGGAACAAACCTACTTTTCGTCTTTGAGGGTAATGAACAGGATGATACGGTTACCGTCCAACCCCTTACCATGCAAGATGCCGAAGCGATCGGTGAAATCTTTGCCGCACCACATGTTGATGTTGTAGCTCCTGTCATTCAAGGTAGCGGGGTTGTTAAATATGGCGGCGAATCAAAAACGACCCAAATATTTGGGGTAACCCCCGAATTTCAGGATGCCAGAAATTATGAACTTCTGGAAGGTGATTTCATCAATGAACAAAATGCGAACGCACGCGCATCAGTAGCATTGATCGGTGTAGATGTGGCAGATAAGCTGTTCGGTCAGCGGGATAACCTGTTGGGTGAAGTCATCACTATTGAAGGGCAACCCTTTCGCATTGTTGGTGTGTTATCTCCCAAAGGAGGTGGACAGTTTGGCAGCCAGGATGATGTGATTCTTGTACCAATCACCACTGCTAAAAGCCGTCTATTCTCAAGGGATCAGGATCGGGTTGATATCATCTATGTCAAAGCCATTACGGCAGATTCCGTACCGGACGCCACCAGCGAGATACAGGAGATATTGAGGAGAAGACATAGTACCAATCTTGGGCAGGATGATTTTACTATCTATTCACAACAAGATTTTCTATCCCTGGCAAGCAGCATCACCAATATCTTTAAGATATTCCTGAGTGGCATCGCAGGCATTTCCCTCCTAGTTGGAGGAATTGGCATTATGAACATCATGCTGGTGTCGGTGACAGAGCGGACCAAAGAAATCGGTTTGCGTAAAGCCATTGGAGCTAAGAAAAAAGATATCCTTATCCAGTTCCTGACCGAATCATCTCTGCTCAGCATGATGGGTGGAATATTAGGTATTATATTGGGTTGGTTGATATCGACTGCGATCGGGTCGATTGCAGGCTCTCAAGGAATCCAATTCAACCCACAGGTCGGTTTCGGAGCAATCGTTTTAGCAACTCTCTTCTCAACAGCGGTCGGTCTCTTCTTTGGGATCTATCCGGCAAACAAAGCAGCCAATCTCGAACCGGTTGAAGCTTTACGACATGAATAACAAAAAGGCAGCGAAAAAAAGCTGCTTTTTTGTTTAATGCTATTACTCCGAAATGAGATTTATCTTGTGAAAATTGGTAAGCTGGACACTATTAAACAAACCAGGAATGAGATACAATTTTTCTATTAATTGATGGAATAAGGAGTGGATTATGCCTGCATGGAGAATATTATTAACCGATGGATTAGCCAAAACCGGAAAAGCAATATTGGATGAAAAGAAGATCTCATTTGATGACCAAAACGGCATCGAATCTGATGCACTGCTGGCTTGCATTGAAGATTACGACGCATTGATCGTCAGAGGTAGAACCAAAGTCACGAAAGAGGTGTTAACTAAAGCCAGCAGGCTAAAAGTGGTGGGGCGGTGTGGGGTCGGTGTGGACAATATCGACCTTGCAGCCGCCAAAGAAAGAGGGGTAACTGTAGTGAATGCTCCAGTAGCCACCACCGTTGCAGTTGCCGAACATGCCATGGCGTTAATGCTGGCAATGGTGCGCGAGATCACCAAAGCAGATGCGGGGTTAAAAGCAGAAATCTGGTATAAGAAAGAAATTAAAGGAACAGAACTCAACGGAAAAATTTTAGGGGTAATCGGATTTGGAAACATTGGTTCCACAGTTGGTAAATATGCCAAAGCATTTGGAATGAATGTGATCGCGTACGATCTGATCGCAAATGATGATCAGATCAAAGATCACGGAGGAGAACCCGTAAGCCTCGACGAATTATTTAGCCGTGCTGATGTGATCACATTACATGTGCCATTAACTGACTCGACCAGACACATGATCAATGACCAGGCTATTGCAAAGATGAAAGACGGAGTGCGCATTATCTCTGCTGCACGTGGTGGTGTTATTGATGAAGATGCACTACTGCAAGCCCTTGAAAACGGCAAAGTAGCCAGCGCCGCCCTGGATGTTTTTGAAAAAGAACCTCCCAAGGATTCTTTGCTGGTAAAGCACCCTAAGCTGATCGCCACACCGCATATTGGTGGTGAAACAGAAGAAGCCCAACGCAGAGCTGCAATCGATATCGTAAACGAAGTACTCGCCGCCCTGGATGATAAACCACTGCGCTGGAAAGTTGCATAAATCAATAAAGGAGAAGTCATGCAAGAAAAAATTGAGCAATTAAAAAACTTATTACACGAAGTTCATGATCTTGGCGCAGCCAATGCAGTTCTTGAATGGGACCAGCAGGTGAATATGCCGCGTGGTGCGGCAGAAGATCGCGGAGAACAATCTGCTACTCTCAGTCAAATTGTTCACATAAAATCTACTTCGGATGAATTAGGGAAACTGCTCGGTGAACTAAGTGACTATGCAAAGACCCTAGATAAAGACTCAGATGATGCCCGTTTAATCAAAGTTGCCAAGTGCCATTTTGACAAAAATACCAAGGTAACAGGCAAATGGGTATCCGCTTTCGCCAAAGAGACTGCTGTTGCTCAGAGCACCTGGGAAGAAGCTCGTGCAACGGATAATTTCGAGTTGTTCCGCCCACACCTTGAAAAGCTGGTTGACTTGCGAAAAGAATACGCGGAATTTTTTAAACCTTACGATCATGTTTATGATCCGCTGCTGGATGATTTCGAACCAGGTATGAAAACTTCAGAAGTACAACAGATCTTTTCTGACCTTAAGAAAGAACAGGTCGAACTGATCCAGGAACTGAGTCAACAACCTCAGGTCGATAACAGTTTCCTTTTCTATGAATACAATGGAAATGGGCAGATCGAGTTCGGGAAGAAAGTCATCACCGATTTTGGATATGACTGGAATCATGGACGACAAGATATTTCGGTACACCCTTTCACAACCAGCTTCGGTCTGAACGATGTGCGCATCACCACCAAGATTGTGCCCGATTTTCTGTCACCTTGTCTGTTCGGCACCTTCCACGAATGCGGGCATGCACTATATGAACAGGGAATTGCAAAGAAATTCAACCGCACCCCACTGGCTGATGGGGCTTCCATGGCAATCCATGAATCTCAGTCACGTATGTGGGAAAACCTGATTGGTCGCTCTAAACCATTCTGGAAAAGATATTACAAAGACCTGCAGGCAATCTTCCCCAGCCAATTAGGCAATATAGATCTGGAAACCTTCTATAAAGGGATCAACAAGGTTGAGCCCTCCCTCATCCGCATCGAAGCAGACGAAGCCACCTACAATCTGCACATCATGTTACGATTGGAAATGGAGATCGGGCTCATGGAAGGCAGCATCAATGCCAAAGATGCCGCGGAAGTATGGAAAGAAAAATTCAAAGCCTACCTAGGGATTGCACCTTCAACGGATAAAGAAGGAGTGCTGCAAGACGTTCACTGGTCATCTGGTTTGTTCGGGTACTTTCCCACTTATGCGCTTGGAAATCTGGTTTCTTCCCAATTATGGGAGAAGATGCTGGAAGATAATCCAAATGCTTTGCAACAAGTTGAAGCAGGAGATTTCAGCAAGATCCTGGGCTGGTATCGTGAGCACATTCACCAATATGGAGCAAAATTTGAGCCACAAGAACTGGTACAGAAGGTCACAGGAGAGAAGATCAATGCTGCTCCCTTCATGCGTTATTTAAAGAGCAAATTTGGTGAAGTTTACGGGCTATAAGATCACATAATAGAATCGAAAAAGAATCCCTGCAAAACCTACAAGGATTCTTTTTTATTTAATTTTTAAGGTTTCGAAATCGGGTGATCATGCTCCACCCTGACCATAAAAAGACGGATCGGTAGGAGTTTTTCCACTGGGGTCCCACACATAAACCCAATCTCCTACATTCGCCCAATCATATAACCAGTGCGAGTCGCCTACAGAAAGATTCACACAACCATGTGATTGCGGGTATCCAAATAACGCTCGCCAGTAAGCTCCATGTAATGCACGATTCTGGTCGAAATACATGGTCCAGGGTACACTCTCAAGATAGTAATAATCTGATTTATCGGCTGCAAATGCACCGGTCATAGTTTCCAGTTCTTTTTTCTCATAGATCTGGAAAAGTCCGGGTTGAGTGAAGTAGGGATCCACGCCGGTTGCAATGATGGTTGCAAAAACCAATTGATTGTTATCATAAACAGCCAGGGTTTGCTGGTAGAGGTTCACTTCGATCCAGCGCCCATTGATAACACCATCAGGAGGGGACGGCATGACATTCACGACGGCAATGTAGCGTTGCTCAACCCATTTACCAAGTCCGATCATATACCAGGTGGTATTGCCTGCTTCTACTGCATCATATACCTGGACAATCTGTTCTCTGACCAGTGTTTCGTTTACCAGGTCCGCTTGATATCCCGGTTCACGACTCGGTTTATTTTGGTCAAGGATCCAACCAAAAGAATTGGAAGGTGTCTTCGAAAAATGCAGTCCTTGAAAAGTGGAATAGTATGTGGGTGAAGCCCTAACCCATTCTCCGTTTTCAACCTGCACAAAATGTTTCCCCCCCACATCAGACTGATAAGTGTAAGCAATATACAGCAGGTCTCCTGCCGGTAGAAAACGAAAAGCATTAATGCCAGCCACGGCAGAATCCAGATTGGGATAAAAGGCTGCCTGCACTCCGGGTTGTAAATTTAATTTTGCATAATTCTGGTCCAGATTCACATAATCTGCACTTGGTTTACTGGCAGGTAGAGGTTTCAAAGGTACCGTTAACCCCTTTCTCGCCAGATCCGTTAGGATCTGAGATGAACCCAATGGTAAACAGTCATCTGGAGTCTCCAGGTAGATGCCCGGGAGGCACAATGCCATATCATTATTGACCGCAGGTATCTCGGGTGTGATTTCCGCTTGCGCATACACCGCAGCACTTTTGCCTGCAAATGTTATCGTCATAACAGTGAGTAAAATCAAGATCAGTTTCTTCATAGCCATTTTCAGAGGTAATTTCTCCCTATTGTACTGTATTCTTATCATTGAAAATAGTTGGTTTCCCTGAAGTTTGGTAAAAAATATGGTGCGCGATACAGTAGAAGCAAATATGCTATAATGCCAGCAAGATTTTTTCCCAAAGGTTGGATCACGGATGCGATTTCTTATTACCGGTGCAGCAGGTTTTCTGGGTGCCCCTCTAGCAAACAGCTTGGTCAGCGATGGGCACAGTGTTGTAGGAATGGATGATCTATCCACCGGTGATCCTGAACGTTTATCACCAGAAGTGCATCTGGTGCGAGGGGATATCAACGACCGTCCCAAACTATGGACATTATTACAGGGGGTAGATTGTGTTTATCATCTCGCTGCGCGCGTGATCGTCCCCGAATCAGTGCTTTATCCAAGGGAATATAACCTGGTAAACGTGGGAGGAACAGTTACGCTAATGGAAGCCATGCGGGATGTGGGTGTGAAAAGGGTCGTATTCATTTCATCAGGATCGATCTACGGAAATCAAAAAAACCAACCTATGAAAGAATCCTTTCGACCTCAACCACGCTCACCTTATGCTGTATCCAAATTAGCGGCAGAGTATTATATCCGTACTATCGGGGAATTATGGAAGATCGAAACTGTTGTACTACGTGTGTTCAATGCTTACGGTCCAGAGCAACGTCTGCCACCTGCTCATGCACCTGTTATCCCCTACTGTATCAAACAAGCACTGGATAATGGGACCATAGTGATTCACGGAGACGGGAAACAAACACGTGATTATGTTTACGTAGATGATGTTACTGACGCTATGGTGCGGGCATCCATGAGCAATGACATCAACCGGTTGATCATGAATGTTGGAAGCGGAGAAGAAACCTCGGTCAATGAAATCGCCAAGATTGTCATGGAGATCAGCGAACAAAAACCTGAGATCGTCCATAATCGGCATCACGATTCAGGTCCAGCCCGTATGTGTGCTGATATATCTCTATCTCAAGCAAAATTAGGCTATCAACCCAAAGTCAGTCTCAAAGAAGGGCTGTTGAAGACAATGACACAGGATCAACGTTTCAACCGGAATCGGTCATCATAATTTCACCTCATGGCTAATAGAACACAGCAAGTTTTAAAAGAAACAACCATTTACGGTCTGGGGGGGGCTGGCAGCAAGTTCATTTCTTTCCTTTTATTTCCACTTTACTCGCGCGTTTTCAATATTACAGATTATGGTGCGATTGAAGTCATCAACACTTTTGTGTTTCTGATCAGTATTCTGCTCACCTCTGGTACGGATATGGCACAGAGTTTTTTCTTTTTTGAATATCCACAAAAGGAAGAACGCAAAAAAACTCTTTCGACTCTCAGCATTTATATTTTCTTGATTAATATCCTGTTGACTGTCGTCATCTGGTTCTTCAGCCACCAGATCAGTACTATTTTACTGGGCACAGATCGCTTTGCCAAACTGCTGCGCATCGCCAGCCTGGTCATTCCATGGATGGCGCTTTATACCTTCAATCTCAATTTGCTGCGCCTGGAACGCAAACCGATAAAATATATCTCAATCACACTCCCCTTTGTCGCTTTCCAGATCATCACCAATATCATCTTGGTATTGGTGATACACACCGGATTGGTGGGCATTTTCTGGACAAATGTGATCAGCTATTTGCTATTCACCATACTCTGTTTTGTCATCAACCGCTCTTATTGGGAATTTCATTTTGACCTGAGCCGTTTCAAAGAGCTTTTTCACTACTGGAGTCCGCTCTTTCCAGTGGGAATTAGTGCCTGGTTTCTTTCTTCTGCTGATCGTTTATTCCTTTCAAGTCTATCCAATCTCGAAGCAACAGGAGTTTATGCAGCCGGGTTAAGAATTGCTTCCATCGTCGGATTCCTGGTGCAGGCATTTCGGACTGCTAATCTGCCGTTCATTTTTGAAGTGGCGAAAGATGCGGATGCCGACACTATCTATCAAAAAACATTATCCTACTACCTATATTTCATCACGTTGGTCGCCGTAGGGATTTCATTGTTTGCCAAACCCCTCATCCTATTTCTATCCGGTGCAGAGTACTTATCCGCCGTAGCGGTCATCCCCCCACTTACCTTTGTCTACGTATTATCGGGTGTCTCACAGATCATATCCATCGGAGCTATGATTAGCAAAAACACCAGGTATGTAGGTTTGATCACAGCTAGCAGCGCCATCATCATGGGCATTACTCTGATTCTCATCATACCCGGTCATCAAGAGGTTGGAACGGCATATGCTGTATTATTCGCCAATTTAGTTTATAACTTATTGCTCTTTTTGAACTCTCAAAAATCACACCCCATTCCCTATGAAAGCAACCGCATTCTGCGCATCAGTATTCTTGCCGCTATGGCAATCATCCTGAAATATTTCATCTCTGCCAACGATCTTGGTACGGATGTACTATATTCTTTCCTCATTCTGATCATTTTCATCGTTTGCACCCCTCTTTTCTCTCTACTGACCATCTTTGAAATCAAAGCACTGCAAAATCAGATAAAAATATTCATCAGAAATATTTTCGGCAGGATAAAAATGCAAAAATGAAAAAGATATTTCAAGCTATTGAAACATCGCAGGTCATATATGTCTCTTTTTTCATCCTCTACGGCACCACTGCATTTCTCGCGGTTTATGAAGGTATAAGTTCCGGTCTTTATCACTCGTCCAGTGGCTGGCAACTTGCTAAATTTCTCAACATGATTATGGCGATCTGCGCAGTGATAGCCCTGATCTTACTGGTCTCAAAGAGAAAACCCCCAATCACCGACCGAATCAACCGAGATTTGCAGAAGATTAAAATCCCCAAATCAATCGGTATTTCTCTTTCCTTATTGATCCCCACCCTGGTCATTTTCTTGGGGTTTATAAAAATACCCGAGCTATTCTCAACTTATTCCCAAAGGGCATTCTACTTAATAACCACTGCTTTGGTGGTCATGCTCATTTTAAAAATTTCATTCGCAAAACAATCCTGGAACATACTGCTTATCATCAGCATCCTCCTACTGGGAGTTTTTTATCAAACCGGCAATTATCTAAGTGATGTATCCAGCAATCCGTTCACCATGGGGTGGTCAGAGGGCAGCCGGTATTACTATGCTTCCCTATTCTTTTCAAAACGAATCTACCAGCTCAACCTGCCTTATCCATTGCCAAGTCCAAGTCGCTATCTCATGCTTTCGGTACCCTTCCTGATCCCGCAGGCAGGAATTTTCATCCATCGCGCCTGGCAGGCATTCTTATGGATCGCCACAACCGGGCTGTGCGTGGTTGCCCTGGTGAAGCGCCTAAATCTTGCCAACTGGGCCTGGAACATTGCATTATCGTTAACAGGCTTCCTGTTCCTGCAGCAAGGACCTGTTTATTATTATCTGCTCGTATCCGCTATCATGATCCTGTTTGGCTTCCGATATGACAAATTTTGGCGTTCATTGTTATGGGTGATACTGGCGTCCATCTGGACCGGTATCAGCCGCATCAATTGGTATCCGATGCCCGCCATTCTGGCAGCCTTGTTGTTCCTTCTAGAATCCCCGAAACATGAAGATGGAAAGCTTTGGGGTTATCTCAAACAGCCTTTCGGTTTCATCACTGCTGGTTTGGTAAGCAGTTTTTCAGCCAATTTCCTGTATGTTTTCTTATCAGGCAATGATAATCTTCAAAGAGCCACTACCAAATTTACTTCTGCTCTGTTATGGGAACGGTTGCTACCAGGGCCTACTTTCTCACAGGGTATTTTGTTGGGCATTATCATGGTCAGTACACCGTTATTGATCTTATTGATCACACGTCTGGTGAAAACTAAGAATGCGATTTCCTGGGTATTGCACTGGTTCCTCCTGCTTGCGCTGGCAGTGTTTTTTGCAGGCGGACTGGTGGTGAGTGTCAAAATTGGCGCCGGCAGCAACCTGCATAATATGGATGCGTTCATGCTGCTGCTTCTGGTGGCAGTTTATTACATGGAATTCTCAGCTCACTTCCCGGAAATTCCAACCAACCTTGCTGCAATACCACTAAGATCAACAGCAGCCACTCTCATGCTACTGTTGCCATTCTGTTTAACATTGAATGGCTATTTTCCTCGTCCAATTTACTCTGCAGAATCACTGCAGCATGACCTGATGGAGATCAATGGCTACATCGAAGTTGCACAAAGCAAAAAACCGGATGCTGAAATTCTCTTCGTAAATCAACGCCAACTGCTAACCTTTGGTTACGTCCAAAACACCAGATTGTTAGCCGACTATGAGCAGTTAGAATTAATGGAGTGGGCGATATCCAATCAAAGAGGTTACCTGGATTCATTCTATAATGAACTTTCATCTCATCGTTTTGACCTAATCATCATCAACAAACAATATTTGATCTACAAAGATAAAGAGAGTGGCTTTTCCGAAGAAAACAATGCCTGGGTAAAAAATATCAGTACGCCACTCATGAAATACTACACACCAGCTGCCTGGCTGCGATATACTGATACAGAAATTTACATACCACGACCGGCAAATGAACTCCAAAGGTTGATCACACAATGAGCAATAAAACAAACGACGAGCTCAAGTCAAGCCAGAACAAGCCACCTAAGAACTCTTCTATCTGGCGTTGGATATTGACTGTGGTTGCGATCGGTTTCTTTGCCTACCAATTCTCAAGACAAGATTTTAAAGAGACTTTCACATTAATTCGAGAACTACCATCGGGAACCATCCTGCTAAGCATTTTATCTATGTTGGGTTCACGCATCTTTATAGGTGCGCGTTGGAATGCATTATTGAAGATCAACGATCCCAAACCTAACTTTAAAGAAATCCTCAAAATCACTTTTGCCGGATTATTTTCCACCAATGTTCTCCCAACCAGTATTGGAGGAGATGTGGTCCGTTTATTCATGGGCATTCAAGCCAGTCTGGAACCCGCTTATGTCACTTCTTCTCTGATCATGGATCGCATCATCGGATTCACAGGGATGTTCTTCTTTTTACCTTACGGGATTACCATTTTCCTGCGCTCGCCGGAAAATCCATTCATCTCCCACATCATTATGGTTGTGCCAATGGCAATTGTTTTTTCAGATCTTTTTAAAAAGTTATGGGAGTGGGGCAAGAAATTTATTCTCAGGGTAGCAAACAGCTTCCGCTTATGGTGGGGACATCCCATTTACCTTCTGGAATCCATGGGATTCACTCTGCTACATATGGCATTTTACTTCATGACCATCTGGTTATGCCTACATGCCATGCATGCCGATCTCTCGATCCTCAAGATCGGCGCCATTTATAGCCTCAGCTATATCATTTCTTTATTTCCATTATCAATTGGAGGACTTGGCATCCAGGAATTGGCTATCTCTTATCTTTTTTCCTCGCTTGGGAACGTTCCATCAGAATCTGCATATGCCCTAGCACTGCTGATTCGTTTGGCATTCATCATTTGTAGTTTGCCGGGTATTTTCTTCTTGCCGGATTTGGGGAAAATCAAAAGAGAAAAACAAACTCAGGATGGTTGAAAAGAAATATGTACTGGCTAAGAGAAGTTAACGCAATCAATATCACCGGTTGGCTGTTATCCATTCTACTGTGGAGCACAGGTGGGTATCTAATCATCACACATTTTTTCAGGTTAGAAAAACAAGAAGCTACCATTCTCGGGTTTGGATTTGGGCTGATACTGTATCTTTGGTTATGTAATCTGGTCGGGCATTTTCTTTCTCCCAGCCTCACATTTTCTCTACCAGCCATCATCATTCTAGCAGCGGGATTGGCAGCACACAAATTTTCCTTCAAGATAGTCATTGAAAAACCATTTCTACGTCAATTATCAGGGCAAATCATCATCATGCTTATCCTGACCATCTTCTTTACACTCATCGGGCGCGGGCTGGCGATCTTTGATGAGCGTAAGAACCTGACCATGATCTCCCAATTGGCAAACGGAGATATCCCGCCCCACAATCCTCTCAATCCCACCACCCTCTACCAGTATCATTATGGCTCTCAACTGCTGGGAGCCAGTTTGGTACGCCTGGGGAATTTCTTTCCGTGGAGTGCTTTTGATATCAGCAAAGGAGTATATTGGGCGCTAACCATTTTGCTCATTTACTGCATCCTGCAGCGTCACACAAAAAAAACAGGGGCAGCGTTCGTGCTGACCGCTGTGTATACGCTGCTCTCAGGAACGCGTTATTTACTCATGTTGCTACCTGGTACGTTCCTGGCCGGATTGGATGAAAGGATAGCATTATTGGGTTCCAGCCAGGATATTGGATTGCCATTTTCGCAGGCGGTTTTCTCCGATTGGGTCATCGGCGGCGGTCCGCTTGATCCATATCCTTACGGATTTGTTAACGGGATCTTCAGACCACTTATTATGGCTCATTCCGGAACTGGCACCTTCGCTTTTGCCATGGTGCTGATGATCTGGTTGCTCATCTCACCGGAACTGCATAGGTCTGCAAAATGGATCCTGGCAATCTTGCTCGCACAATTAGCGCTCACCTGGGAAACTACTTATGGATTGCTCTTACTGGCAGTGGGCATTTTGTTTATATGGAAACTACTGATAAAACGTTCCAGAGATAATTCCTTTATAAATATCCTCCTCCAGGCAGCTCTCATCTCTGTTCCAATCGTTCTAGTGCAGGGAGGGACATTCACCGAAATTATACACGGTTTCATCAGCGGTCTTATTTCAACCCCTGATGCGGCGGGCATATCCAATTCTTCCCATGCGATGTTCACGCTGAATTGGCCTCCTGTCATTTATTCGTCTCATCTCGGTGGGCTTTCCATATTGGAACCGGAACTGCTTCTGGTGGGATTGTGTGAACTGGGTCCCGTGATCTTTTTTATTCCAACGATCTGGAAGTGGTTAACCAATAAAACAACCAGTCAGCCATCAAGTAAACAATTGATGTTTGTGGCAGCTCTGATCGGTTTGTTGATTCCGGTCTTTCTCACCTATGTTTCTTCTCCGCGCGATATCACGCGTTTTTCTGATTTCGGGCTCTCTATCCTTAGTATCCTTTTGTTATTGTTCGTGCTGGATAAATGGTCAATCATCGGTATGTGGATGCGGATATTCAGCCTGGCAAGCATCACTTTGATGTCCCTCAGCGGTCTGATGGTGGGGGTCGTACAGTTATCCGCTATCCGCAGCCCGGTGCTCTCGGAAGGCATGGATGGCTGGGATGCGCGGCTGAGCGCCCGGGTATGGGGCAACCTGCCGGACAATGGTTGGATCTTCGATCCCTCTAATTTCCCCTGGCGCGCTGCTGTGCTGACCGGGAATCCCACGCTTATTTCCTCCGATTCCTTCAGCCAGAGCGAGCTGGACTCCTTGCGCCAGCATCCGACCATCACCGGATTCCGCAAATATGGATATGAATATGTCTATATCGACGAAGATTGGTGGAAAACGCTCAGTTTGACAGACCAACAAGAACTGGAACAAACCTGTGTGAAAGAGATCGCCGGGATCAGTGATGCTGAAAACGGCATCACCCGCCGCATCCTATCCATTGCAGATTGTAAGGTAAGTGACATGACAAGGAGTAAATAATTTGTCTTCTCCCCAAAATACACTGGTGCTGGTAGGAAACGATAAAAGAGGACGTACGTTCATCCATCGCTATGCCCGGCAATATAACGTCTCTATGGTTGTCCAGGATGGTTCGCGCGCTATAAAAAGGATCGTAAAACTGCTGCGCAGGGGTTCGTTGTCGATCCCGGTATTACTAAAAATGACCTGGGCGGAATTAAGACGACCCTATTGCAGAATCCCCGCTCTCCCTCATATCAAGACCAACTCCGAACTGGTTGCCATCATCAACGATCAAAAAATCGAGCAGATCGTCCTTTATCATGTCGGATTGATCATCCGCCGCAAAGTACTGGAAACGGGTGTAACGGTTTACAACATTCACTGCGCCCGCCTGCCGGAATACGGCGGTCTGATGGCACTTCAGCGCGCGCTGGATAAAGGAGATTTTCAGCAGGAAGCGACCCTGCACATCGTCAACGAGCAGGTCGACAGCGGGGCAACGATCCAAACCGTTCCTTTCCTGCTGGATGCGGGGAAAAGCTATGGAGCAAATGAAGATACCGCCTTCGACGCCGGAGAAGCCTTACTGCGCAGCTTTCTTGAAGCATATGAAATTCCGTTTGACCATGCGACCGGGAGAGATATGAAAAAACAAAAGGACAATATTGATTATTATGCCAGCCACTGGCAGCTCTTTCAGCAGGAGGATGTGCCGCAGAACAAGCTGGATGGTGCGCAGCACTTTTTCAGCCCGGTCATGAAAGAGCTTCAGGAAAGCAATATCTCCATCCTCGATGCGGGCTGCGGGGATGGCGTGCACTGGCGCTACCTGCGCTCGCTCCCCAACCAGAATTTCACCTACTGCGGCATCGATGTGGCGGAATCCGCCATCGCGCATCTGCAGAAGCAGACCGGCAATAAAAATGACTCCTTCAAGGTGATGAACCTCAATAAGCTGGACTTTCCCGATGCCGCGTTCGATGTCGTCTTTGCCTTCGGTGTGCTGGGATACTGCGATGATCCATTCGCATCCTTCAAGGAACTGTGCCGGGTATGCAAACCAGGCGGGATGATCGGCTTATACTCCCCGGAGATCGGCGGCATGAAGAAGCTCTTCTTCCAGACGCTGCGCGCACTCTGCAGGGGCATGAACCTGGAGCAGAAGCGGCGGGTCGCCAAACTGATCATCCCCGTTTACGGGCTGCTGCCCTCCAATTCGAAGATGTCCACCCACAATGCCGGCAAGCTGCAGCTGGAAGAGGTCATCATGACCAACATCGCTCCCCCGCAGCTTACCTTCATACCCAATGCTGAAATACAAGATTGGTATAGGGCTCAGGGCATTGAGGTCACCAGCAACAGTGATGTTGAAAAGACAAGCATGTGGGGGAAAAAGAAGGAAAACTGAAAAGGGAAAAAATAGGCTTTTTAGAGATTACTATAAACTAGATACATGTATGATTATTAAAATTTAAAAAATAATTAATCCTATCTTGTTAAATCAACAATCATTGGCATATTTGATTTAATAGCTTTCCCTGCAACAACAGCATGATATTGCTTTAAATCTGGTAATGTTTGAACTATTTCTGTACCAATATAGTTACTTAAAAAATCAAAACTTGTCTTATCAAACGCTTGAAAACACACAACCGTGTTACATTGTGTCAAAACAGTTTTTGATACATTCGCTGTCCTCTGAGCAATAACAACAAATCCAATCCCATATTTTCTTCCTTGTAATGCTATTTGCCCGATGCTATTAACTAAACTTTGAGATGTTTTATCGAAACTACCTGAAAAGTTCCATTCCGGTATAACGGTATGCGCTTCTTCAAGGATTACACAAAGTTTTGGGACATTACCTAATAACTGACGTTCTTTTGCCACTTCAAATAAAACTCTGAAGAAATTCTTTGTATAATCAAAAATCCCAGTTGTATTACTTACATCAGGAAGTTCAAAAACACAAATGTTATTGTTTTTATCGTTTATAAAAGAATTAATTTCATTTTTAAGTAGATCCTTTATACTGACTTTTCTTCTTTCAATTTCTGCATGATCTTGTCTATTTGAGAACTCCCCTAATTCTATGTTTATCCAATCTATATCTGAAGATATCTGGGTTGCAATAGAATCGTTTATTATATTCCGTGGTGAAGGTGTTATTTCTGTAATAAATTCTTTGTTAAAATCTACACAAATAATTTTTGTATCAGTAATTAATTGATCAATTAACTGTCTTGCCAAATAAGATTTTCCAGAACCAGTAATGCCCAGTAAAGCTAAATGATGACTAATAGCATCATCTAAATCAATTACAAAAGGTAGATTGGTTCCTGGTATAACTCCCAATGAATACATGGGATAATTAATCTCTGGAAAAGTAATGTCAGTGGTGTTTGCTGTGAATATTGGTGTGTTAATAGACGGAACCCAACCATATTTTTGAAATGACAACTTATCAGAATCCCATACCCCTAGCTGTATTGCTTCGCCTTCAATAAATCCTGTTTCATTCTTTGCTTCTAATCTTTCTTTTTCAGTTATGCCTATAATGATTTGATAAAATATTTTTTCATCACCAATAAAAAGTTCAACTAGATCACCTTCTTTTATGCTATCATTTTTCATTGAATATTCGAATTTAATTTTTCCAATTGTAGAATCTTCACCCACTATTCCAATAAAATCATCAACTCTAATCTCTTTACTAAGCTTATTAAGTTCTACTTTGTCTGTAACCTTGTAAACAATATTTCTCTCATGAAGTTCACTTTTTTTCTGAGGTTTCGAAATTTGTAAAACTTTAGCCCATTTTTCTTGATTTAGAAAATATGTATCAAATATTATGCCGATATATAATTCATCGCTCGCTTGCATTGAATAATGAAATTTAACAATATCAAATCGTTGTACAGTAGTTTTATTTTCAAATAATTTCACAAGAAATATCTTTTTTGATTGGACACCGAAAATCTCGCCGATTTGGTTTTTAGATTCTTTCACAATGAATGGAATAAAATCATTATGAATTTTTTGAGGATCTATTAGTAAAATAACTGCCCAAAATAGAAATAAGAATATTGTATAAAAGTCTTGTATTGAATAATAAGTTAATAAGAAATAGAAGAAAATTGCTGAATATAGTTTTTTCCCATCACCAATAAAGACCACAATTTTTTTGATATATCTTGATACTCTATTATTTAGATGATCATCACTAAAATTCTTATTTTCAAGAGACATAGCAATAATTGAAAGCATTACAAGAACAATAAAAACTGACATCGTAATCCACCAATAAAGCTCATTTGAAAATGAACTTTTAATTGATAAAAAGACAAAAATTAATGGCATAACATTTGTCACTACATTTTTGGGGGATGTATAGTATGGTTCAATAAAAAATATCGAAAATAGAACCATAAATAAACCCGAATAAAACCAAAAATCTTTTGTATCTGCACTTGGTAGCCATGATCCAGTCTGCCAACGTGTAAATAATACAAATCCAGCCATTAATAAAATAAATAGGACAAATCTGTTTTTACTTAGATAAATAATTCTTGATAAAAAAGATTTATTTTTTTCCATTAATAACTCCCTTTATCCAATCATAATCCTTATCTTCTCGAAGCCAAATTTCGGCTTCACAGAATACTTCAGGGAATATATTCTTTAGTTTCTATAAATTTTCAGACACAACATCTATAGATTTACTATTAAGCTTAGCTTCATTCATTTCATTGCTTTCTCTTTTGTTTTTTAATATTTCGTTTTAATGATAAATCACCAAATTTTAATTCGCTGTAGAACGGTAGAACAACCAATACAAGTACAATACCATAAACAATCATCCTTTTAGTAGTAAAAGTAAGGATTCCAAAATTCTCTAGAATTAGAAAAATAAATGTTAGGAATGCCATTCCCCAAGCTATCCAGTTAAATGTACTGAGTGTTTTTTCCTTTTTCTCTTTTCGGGCATTTCTAATTTTTGGTTCTGCCGAGTTTTTTAGAATTTTATAGGATATTAGCTCTGAAGGTAATATATGATGTTCTAATATTTCTTCTTTTTTCTTAAGAATATTTTGAGCAGTTTTTATATCAATAAATTCAAAATATGGGGGTTCTTCTAAAGAGAAAACTAATCCAGCCTCAACGGGATAACCAAGATATATCAAATATCTACGCAATTGTTGTATCCCATTTTTGAGAGAGTCTGATGTTTTTAGGCCTTTCACTTCATAGATCGCAACTGGCATTGATCGATCCTCATCAAGTATTGCAATATCAATTAGAGATCTTTCAACCCTCCATTCAGTCACAATACTCTCTGCTGGATAACCATGGTCTAACAAATACTTGATAAAAGCATTTGTAGTATTTTTATGTAGTTCCATCTTCTCTCCTAAAAAATTCTTTGCGGATCATTTGAAATCTTCCCCAACTGATTCTGCCATTTGTTTAGTTTTTATATTCAATTCAACTTTTCGATTGAATGCGTTTCCTTCTTCGTTACACCCACAACTCTGCAATCGTGCACCTAAATAATTATTATAGAATGTATTAATTTTCGATAAAACCTTGATGTTTCGACTCAATTTCCAATGCAAATCTGTTTTCAGAACTCTAAAATAATTTCCTCTTGTGTAGAGTATACATAATTAACCTATAATTGTTCAAACATGAAGTCAATCATTCTACATAGCCTATTTTCTTTTTTTATCAGCGAATACCATCTATAATCACCAATAAATATGAAGGATTTTTGGGTCATTTATGTGGATCAAAGAAAATATCGAACGCCTTTTTAAAAACATTTCGATCAAACCACTAGCCGAACTCATCCTGTACCCGGTCACGATGTTCTTTTCCGGGATCTACCGCCTGGGGGAGACGCTGGCATCCCTGCACATGCTGAAGAAAGAAAAATGGGAATACCTGTGCTTCTCCATCAGAAGCGGGCTTTCTTATCTTTTCTATGATACGCAGGCGCTGAACTTCGGATATTTCCGGCGCAAAGAAACCAGCCCTTATCTGGGCTTCGGGGACTACCCCATGTCGCGCTGGTTCAGCTATTCCAGGATCGCCATGATCGCCGCCAGGAACGGAAAACCGGTGCTGGTCCCGCTCTGCATGTTCCTGTGGCTCTCCAGCCACCTGATCTGGACACAGTCCTTTTCCCTCGCAAACGTCCTGCTGCTCATGGGGCTGCTGCTGGTCAGTTCGACCTTCTTCCAGCAGACTTTCACCGCCCAGAACTACAATGTGCTGGGCTGGATGTTCTTCCCGCTGGGGATCTACGGGCTGCTGACGGGAAATCTTCTATTGACCGCTGTCTGCTGGCTGGGCGCCGGAGCGTTCTCGATCACCACGCTGGCGGTTGCCGTCTTTTTCACCGTCGCCTGCTGCATCCTGGATCATTCCGCCCTCCTGCTTTTATCCCTTCTGCCCGGAATCTCTGTCCTTTTTATTCAATTTATCCTTTCTCTGGATATTAAAAACCTGAAAGAAAACATCCGCAATATTCTGCGCCGCATCGGAGCCAGCGAGAAGAAAAATGCCTATAAGCGAACTTCTTCCAAAGGGCTGCAGACCGGCATCCTGTATTTCCTGATCTTCTTTCTGATATTCCTTGCCTGCTTCTACCTGCAAACCGGTTCTTTCCCCTGGCTCGGGATAACCGCGCTGCTGGTTATTTTGGTCAATACCTTCCTGTTCCGCTTTGCCGACCCGCAGTCCATCCAGATCATGCTGCTGACCGTAGGCTTCTCGATCGCGCTGGAAAATCCAAGCCTGCTGCAGGGAATTTGCTACTGGCTGCTGATCGCCCCGCCCGCTTTCATCTTCTATGGAACACAGAAGATGAAGGATTTTGTGATCATGCCGGAGCGGAAACTGAAGTCCATCGCACCCATTCTGCAGGGCATGGACGCTTTTCTGTCTCCGGTGAACTCCGGGGAGAAAGTGCTGTTTGCCTTTGCCGACCCGGGCGGAATTTATGAAGCTATCTTTGACGGCTACCGCTGGCTGGTGGAAGTGCCGGCTTATATTGCCACAAAAAGAAAATTCCTCTTCCTGCCCACCTGGTGGACGGTCTTTGAAGTCATAGCCAAAGAATCGCCTGAATTCTGGGGGCGCTCGGTGGATGAAGTGAAGCGCAATGCCGCGAACCTGGGCATGGACTACGTCATTATCTATCAGGAAGAAGATGAAGAACTGGATGCTAAATGGAAAGCCGGCGGCTTTCGTCTGCTGGGTAAGTTCTCCTGGAAAGAGCATGCCGACCTGCTCAACCGGGAAAAGGTGCTGCTGAAAGACCCGCCGGTCTGGTTCCTGCTGCAGCGGGGAAAGGCAGCATGAGCAGCATCCTGCCGCGCGATTTCTATTTACAACCGGTGGTGGAAACAGCCCGGGCATTGATCGGAAAAAAGCTGGTGCGCCGCAGCGCTGGAAGTGTTATCGCAGGTCTTATCCTGGAAACCGAAGCCTATGACGGGGAACAAGACCAAGCCTGCCATGCGCACAGCGGCAAGACCAAACGCAATGAGGTCATGTATGGACCCCCCGGTCATGCTTATATCTATTTCACCTACGGCATGCACTGGCTGTTGAATTGCGTAACCGGACCCGAAGATTACCCGGCGGCGGTGCTCATCCGTGCGGTCAAACCATTACAGGGGCTAGATATGATCTCAAACAACAGATACCCGATCGCACCCGCGCACTGGTGTGACGGACCTGCCAAACTGACGCGCGCGTTTTCTATCACCGGAGAGCTGAACGGGTATGACTTATGCCAGGGAACAGGGGAATTGAGTGTTATGGATGGGATTCCAATTCCTGCAGAAAACGTTCAGGCTACTCCTCGTATCGGCATCCATTACGCCGGCGAACCCTGGAAGAGCATGCCGTGGCGCTTTGTTTGTACTACCCTGCCTGATAAAACACCAGCTATAATCGAATAAAACCGCGAATGAATGAGGATGGTAGAACGATGGACGAAATAAAACAACCTGTATTTGATTTTGATCCCACCCGGGTGATCATTTATGGCGGCGGCGGGTTGAGCAAAATGGTCATCGAAGCCGTGCGCGTGCTGGGTACCTATCACATCGAAGGCATCATCGATGACAGCATGGAAAAAGGCAGCGACGTGATCGGCTCGCCCGTTCTGGGGGGTGCAGAGGTTCTGCCTGATCTGTATCAACGCGGCATCCGCATGGCAGTCAATTCAGTGGGGGGCATCGGCAATTTCCAGGTGCGGTTGGATGTATTCAACACCCTGGCACAAGCCGGATTCGTATGCCCTGCTATCGTGCATCCCACTGCCCATGTCGATCCCTCTGCCCGTCTGGCAGCCGGGGTGCTGGTGCTGGCACAAAGCTATGTGAGCGGGAATGCCAGCGTTGGCATGGGCACCCTCATCAACAACACGGTGGTGGTTTCGCATGATAATGTGATCGGCACCTGCGTCAATCTATCTCCCGGTGCAAAATTAGCCGGAGATGTTATCATTGATGATTGCGCCCAATTGGGTATGAACGTCACTGTGAATATCGGCGTCCACATTGGAAAATATGCGCGCATCGCCAACGGCGCTACCGTCAAAGCAGATGTTCCGCAGGGACAGCGCATATATGCCGGAACGGTTTGGCCACCCCACGACATGCCCAAGGCTAGAATAATTTAGGAGATCGAACTATGTTTCGTAGAAATGCCGCCGCTTCCAAACCAGATATCACGCCCATTGAAAGAGTCACCTCCGTGCTCGGAGCAGGCATCATTTGGAGGGGATCTTTGAACGGTAAGGGGGGCGTGCGGGTTGAAGGTACCTTCGAAGGGGAGATCAACCTGAACGGGCTGCTGGTGGTTGGGGAGACCGGACGCATCACCTGCGAAAATGTACGCGCGAATACGGTCATTGTGGCAGGTGCCATCAAAGGCAACATCACCGCCGAAAAGCTGGAGATCCGCAGCACCGGGCATGTGTGGGGAGATGTGACCATTGTGGCTTTTTCCACCGAAGAAGGCGCCTTTCTGCGAGGGAACATCACCATGGAAGAACAGGTCGCTCTGGATTTTCCCCAACCGACAGAAGAGGAAGCCAGCTTTTCCGGTGACGAATCCAGCCAGGATTCACCCGGGTAGAACCAACTGATACAGCAACTCCATGAGATTATCCACATCCTTTCTCCAGACACTCCGTAAGGCACCGGCCGGGGTGGAAGCTGCCAGCCACCAGTTACTGCTGCAAGCCGGTTACATCGATCAGCTTGCCAGCGGTATCTTTGCTTACCTGCCATTGGCACAGCGCAGTCTGAGTCGCATTGCAGCTATCATCCGTGAAGAGATGAATGCGATCAACGGGCAGGAAGTATCCCTGCCGCTGGTACATCCGGCTGAGATCTGGCAGGAAAGCGGGCGCTGGTACAGCATTGGGGATGAAATGAGCAGATTTCATGACCGCAACGATCATGAAATGGTGCTGGCAATGACCCATGAAGAAGCAGTTGGAGCAGTGGTGCGGAATGTTATTCAATCCTACCGCCAGCTGCCGGTACTGATCTACCAGATCCAGTTGAAATGGCGCGATGATCCGCGTCCACGCGCCGGGTTGATGCGCACCCGCGAATTCACCATGCTGGATAGCTACAGCCTGGACCGCGACGAGGCAGGCCTGGACCAACAATATCAGTCACATTACCGGGCATACCAGCGCATCTTTGAACGCTGTGAACTGCCGGTGATGGCGGTGCTCTCCGATTCAGGGATGATGGGAGGCGGATATTCACACGAATTCATGTACCTGAGCCCGGTCGGGGAAGACTGCATCCTGATCTGCCCGGCGTGCGGCTACGCCGCCAACCGCCAGATCGCCACATTTCAAAAAGAACGATCTCAAAATGAAGCCATGCTGGATAGACAAAAGGTTTTCACGCCTCAGAAAAAGACCATTGCCGAACTGGCTGCATTTCTTGAGATATCCCCCGCCCGCACAGCGAAAGCCATTTTCCTGATGGCAGAAATGGACGGGGGTTGGCAGTTGGTTCAAACAGTGATCCGTGGAGACCGCGAGCTAAATGAAGCCAAGCTAAGCCATATCATCCGATCTTCCCGCCTGCGTCCCGCTACGGAAGAGGAGATCCTGGCGAGCGGAGCAGTGCCGGGATATGCCTCCCCCATGGGAGTCCGTAATACCCTGGTGGTTTGTGATGACGAGATCCCCACATGTCCTAATCTGGCAGCCGGAGCCAATGAAAGCGATTACCACTTTCTCAATGTCAATTACGGGCGCGATTTCAAAGCAGACATCATCGCCGACATCGTGTGTGCCGAAGAAGGTTCAGCATGTCCTGAATGTGGAAAAACAATGCACAGCCAGCGTGGTATTGAAGTTGCCAATATTTTCAAACTTGGAACTTTTTACTCCGAAAAAATGAACCTTGCTTATCTGGACGAGCATGGAGCTGCCAAGCTGATCATAATGGGCTCTTATGGCTTGGGATTAGGACGTTTATTAGCCTGTATCGCCGAAGAACATCATGATGAGAAAGGGCTAAGCTTACCCGGCAGTGTAGCGCCCTACCCGTTCCATTTGATCCACATCAAGGACAAGGAAGATAACACCAGAGAAGTCGCCGAAGAGCTACACAGAGAACTGCAACAAGCCGGGGTAACCGTGTTGTATGATGACCGGGAAGTCAGTGCCGGCGTAAAATTCAACGATGCCGATCTATTAGGAATGCCTTACCGTCTAACGGTCAGCAGCAGGTCTTTATCAAATGGTGGAATTGAAATAAAATCCAGAGCAGATGGTGATATAAAGATCATTGAACGCCGGCATGTGCTGGCATATCTTAGAAACCTGAAGATCGACTCACAATTCTAACTTCATCATCGTATGTAAAAGGAAACCAGAATGGAAAATTCAAAAAAGAATAACGTTCCGATGTCATCCCCCGAGATCAATGAAGAAGACCGCCAGGCGGTCATGGAAGTTCTAAATACGACCAATCTGAGCATGGGTCCCAAGATCGATCAATTTGAGCAGGCAGTAAAAGATCTAACTGGCAGCCGCCACGCGCTGGCAGTCAGTTCCGGCACCACCGGATTGCATCTGTGCATTCGCGCTGCGGGCATCGAACAGGGAGATCTGGTCATTACTACTCCTTTTTCTTTTATCTCCTCTACGAATGTGATCCTTTTTGAGAAAGCCATCCCGGTTTTTGTGGATGTTGATCCATTAACCGGAAATATCGATGCGGATCAGTTAAAACAGGCAATTCGTGACCTGAACAAAGGGGGAAAAGATGCAGCCAGGTGGCTGCCGCGAAATCTGCCCGAAAAAACAGGGAGATTAAAAGCGGTGTTGAGCGTGGATGTTTTCGGGCAACCCGCTGATTATGACAGCCTTATCCCGGTATGCGAAGAACATGGGCTGACCATCATCGAAGATTCATGCGAAGCGCTGGGGGCTACTTATAAGGGTAAACCAGCCGGAAAATTTGGAAAATATGGTGCGTTCGCCTTCTATCCTAATAAACAGATCACAACGGGAGAAGGGGGCATTATCATCACCGATGATGATGAGAATGCTGCATTCATGCAGGCATTACGAAACCAGGGGCGCGCACCCGGAGACGCCTGGCTACAACATACTTATTTAGGCTACAACTACCGGTTGGATGAAATGAGCGCCGCACTGGGGCTCTCGCAGATCAAACGCCTGGATCATATGCTAGATAGCAGAGCACAGGTGGCTGATTGGTATGCCCAGTATCTACAAGAATTCCCCATGATCGAAACTCCCCAGGTACTCCCGACCACTACGCGCATGAGCTGGTTCGTGTACGTCATCCGATTGGATAAATCGATCGATCGTGACGAATTCGCTCGTAGATTGCTTGCCAATGAGGTGCCCGTTAGACCATATTTTCTCCCCATTCACTTACAACCTTATATTGCCACACAATTCGGATATCGAAGAGGAGATTATCCGGTCACCGAAGCGCTTGGAGATCGTGGGCTGGCACTGCCATTTTCGAGTGTGATGAGCGAGGAACAGGTCGAGCAAGTTTGTGAGGGAATACGGAAATCATTATAAATGAATGGTGAACAGACCTTCCAACTCCCAAAAAAGAGGACCATTCTCAACCTGCTTGTGCTTTGCATTTTCATGATGGGTGTAAGCACAGGCAGTTTCATCATCGGAAGCACTCTGTCAAATGCCGGATTCCGCATTCTTGCATACATCATCGGGATGATTTTCCTGCTACCACTATTCATATTTCTATTCCTGACCTTTCAAATAAGCCGCAGCTTTTATGGCATCAACCGGGAGGGACTGACCATCCATTGGGGTTTCCAAAAAATGGTCATCCCCATCCAGGAAATCGAATGGATCCGCCCTTACGACCAAATGGGGTATACCATCCCCACTCCGGGTCTGGCACGCTTGGGCGTATTCAGCGGTAAGATATTCACATCCGAACTCGGTAATGTGTTGTTCTTCGCCACCCGCCAGCAAGATGCCTATCTGATCGGAACATCACAAGAAGTATTGTTTTTATCACCATCTGATATACAGACCTTTCAAAAAGGGATTCAGGAAGCAGTTTACCAGGGCTCCATCACGCCACTGGAAAGAAAATCCATCAATCTTGAATCCCCAATTCGAACAATTCGTTCAAATTTTAGCCTCTACTTTCCCTTGATAATTGGGGTTCTGTTTGATCTTTTCCTATTCATTGTTTATGGATTTATTACAACGCAGAAGACAACTTTTCAAGTCGGATTGGTGTTGTTCGAACCAAGCAGCAGCATTATCATACTCCCCATCTTATCTTCATTCTTTACTATTCTAAGCATCCTTGTCAGTTTGAGATTATATAAAGAAAAAAGCTTGCGTTTATACGCTTATCTTCTGTCTTATTCCAGTTTTTTACTACCCATGTTGCTGGGAGTGGCGATCATCATAGGGTAGCATCCCCTGCCATCCAGCGAATCTCCCCTTATATTCTTCCTCGTTTTTCGAAATTCATCAGTTGCATTTATACTTAAAACCAGTTTGACCGATAGCAATCTGCAAAATATAGTATAAAAGTACCTATCCGATCGACGTGTTATCTTCTACAATCAATAAGGTTGATATTTTTTGATTACGTCTCTTAATACAATAAAGCTTATAACTGGAACAAGGATTGATCATGAACAGTGAGAAAGGTTTAAAAAAATTACTGGAACTCCGTAAAAAAGCCTTGGATGGTGGGGGAAAGGAACGCATCGAGAAACAGCACCAAAAGGGTAAATCCTCTGCCCGTGAGAGACTGGATGAATTACTGGATGCTGGGAGTTTTCATGAAATTGGTCAATTCATCATGCGTCGTGATGACAATTCCGATCCCGATGCGGAAAAAATCTATGGGGATGGCGTTATAACCGGTTATGGTCAGATCAACGGGCAAACGGTATTTTTCTATGCGCAGGATTTTACTGTTAACGGTGGCGCTTTGGGCGAAATGCAGAGTACCAAGATCTGCCGCATCATGGATCTGGCATATGAGAATGGAGCTCCTATCATTGGATTGATCGATTCAGGCGGGGCACGCATTCAGGAAGGCGTTTACAGTCTGGGTGGTTATGGCGAGATCTTCCGTAGGAATGCGCTTTATTCGGGTATCATTCCACAGATCAGTGTCATCCTTGGCCCTTGTGCTGGAGGGGCAGCCTATTCCCCTGCTCTTACCGATTTCATTATCATGGTCGAAAAGCAATCTTATATGTTCCTGACCGGACCTAATGTGATCAAAACCGTCACCGGGGAGGAAGTAAATTTTGAAGATCTGGGTGGCGCCGCAGTACATCTTTCAAAAAGTGGCATTGCTAGCTTAACAGCCAAGAGTGAGAGCGACGCACTACGATTATGTCGAAATTTGCTCAACTACCTACCTGCTAACCATGCAGAGAACCCACCTTTCATCGCGCCATCCGATGACCCTCAACGTATTGACAAACAACTTAATACTGTCATTCCGGATGATCCTGCCACACCCTATTCCATGCACGAAGTGATCACCCGTATTGTTGACCGCAGTTCATTTTTAGAACTGCAAGCCACTTTTGCACCCAATGCCATTATCGGTTTTGCAAGAATGGATGGGGGAACCGTCGGCATTGTTGCCCAAGAACCCAGTGTGATAGCTGGGGTGATCGATATCGACGCCTCGGATAAGATCTGCCGCTTTGTCAGGGTTTGCGATTGTTTCAATATTCCGATCGTGACCTTTGTTGATTCTCCCGGTTTTCTGCCCGGGGTGAACCAGGAACACCGCGGCATCATTCGACACGGCGCCAAGGTATTGTTCGCATATTCGGAATCGACAGTTCCCAAGGTTAGCGTGGTAACCCGCAAAGCATACGGCGGCGCTTATATTGTTATGAGCAGCAAATATCTGGGCACTGATTTCACTTTCGCCTGGCCTAGTGCGGAGATCGCAGTGATGGGTCCGGAAGGAGCCGCCAATATTCTTTATGGAAATCAAATCAGAAATGCCAGCGATCCTGAAAAGGAAAGAGAGCGACTAACAGCATTATATAAAGAGAAATTTCTCAATCCCTACGCGGCTGCCCAAGCGGGTCATATTGATGAATTACTTGAACCCGCACAAACACGCCCGGCTATCATTGCCGCACTGAAAGCATTGCACCAAAAACAAGCACAGCATCCCCTGCGCAAGCATGGGAACTCCCCGGTATAAAAAAGGTACAGTATGGGACTAACAGATCTTTCCAGCGCGCTCTGGATCACATTGATAGCCATTATTCTGGTATTCGCCGGAATCTTGGTATTGTGGGCAGTCATGGAACTCTTGGTACATTTAACTACCAATAGACCAAAGAACTCTGAACTAGTCGAAAATACAGCACCCCAAGATCATCATGAGATGAAGCAGAAAGTTGCCGCTGCTGCTGTAGTAACTGCCCTATATGTGCATAATGCCACCATGCGCATCCCTTCAACCACAAAACAGGAAATGCTCACCCCGTGGCAGAGCATGCATCGCAATTATGGTCATCAACCGCAATCTAGGCGCAAGAAGTGAGGAATGCGATGAAAATTCACGTTAAAATCCAAAACACCACTTATGAAGTGAAAATCGGTGATCTCAACGCCAGACCCATCCAGGCATGTGTGGATGGTGAAACATTTGAAGTTTGGCCGGAAGAGATCGCACATCCTCCATCCCCTTCACAGATTGCCCCCATTGAGAGCAATCCGGTGGTCAGCCAGGCAAACCCAGAAGCTCCTAATGAGCAATCAGAAAACGGGAACAATGATATCAGCGCTCCCATTCCGGGTGTCATCATTGAGATTTCGGTAAAAACTGGCGACAAAGTAACATATGGTCAGGAACTATGCATTCTGGAAGCCATGAAGATGAAGAATTCCATCCGCGCCAACCGGGAGGGCATCGTTCAGGAAATATTAGTATCCAATGGAGATCAGGTAAGACATGGTCAACTGCTGATCCGCCTTCAGGATCGATGAGGATATTATGGGAATTCAAAATATCCTGAATCTATTTACATTTGACATTGCAGGTTTCAGTTGGAAAAACATCATCATGATCCTGGTGGGATTGGTACTCATCTATCTGGCAATCAAGAAAGAATATGAACCAGTACTTTTATTACCAATCGGATTTGGCTGCATCTTGGCAAATCTCGGTATGGCAGCCACGGCAGATGGAGAGGGATTTCTTTCGGTTCTCTATCGAGCCGGTATTCAGACTGAGCTTTTCCCGTTGTTGATCTTTGTTGGAGTGGGAGGGATGATCGATTTCAGCCCTCTGTTAGCACAACCACGGATGGCACTGCTCGGTGCAGCCGGTCAATTCGGCATCTTCGGCACTCTTATTCTAGCAGTATTGCTGGGCTTTGATCTAAAAGAGGCAGCTTCCATAGGCTCGATCGGTGCCATTGATGGTCCAACCGCCATCTTTGTGTCAGGGAAACTGGCTCCCGAACTGCTGGCTCCTATTGCAGTGGCAGCATATTCTTATATGAGCCTAGTTCCTATCATCCAGCGACCGATCATGAAACTACTCACCACCCGTAAAGAGAGATTGATCCGTATGGATTATGCCCCGCGGAAAGTTTCAAAGATCGCCCTAATCCTTTTCCCAATCCTGGTAACGATCATCGTCAGCCTCATTGCTCCCGATGCCGCTCCATTGATCGCCGCACTCATGTTGGGAAATCTATTGAAAGAGTCGGGGGTAGTAGATCGTTTGAACAGAGCAGCTCAAAATGAGATCATCAATATAGCAACTCTGTTCTTGGGGTTGACCATCGGTGGCACTATGTATGCTGACAGTTTCCTACAAGTTACCACTTTGAAAGTTCTCGGCTTGGGATTACTGGCATTTGTCATGGATACCACCATGGGGTTGTTGTTCGGCAAACTGCTTTCGATAATTTCCGGTAGAAAAATCAATCCCCTCATTGGAGCTTGTGGGATCAGTGCTTTTCCAATGGCAGGACGTCTTTCAGCGAAGATGGCACAAGATGAAGACTTCGACAATTTCATTCTTATGCATGCTATGGGCGCCAATACCGCAGGGCAACTGGCAAGCGTCATCGCTGGTGGGCTACTGCTCACCCTGGTGAACTTCTTTGGCTGATAAATAGCTCTTGAAAGAAGAGGTATCTTTCTATTTCTTTCTTGATTTCTCTGGTAAATCGAGATAATATCCCACACCCCGCTTGGTTTTGATATAAATAGGATTACGAGGATCTTCTTCTATAGCTTTACGCAACCAACTCACATGAACATCCAGTGAACGCATATCGCCTGTATAATCTGTTTCCCAAAGTGTCTTGAATAATTCCTCTCGATTGATCAATTTACCCGGTTTTGACATCAACGTTTTCATTAACGTGAACAGACGTGGGGTCAGCCTTTCATTCTTTCCATCGCAATACACCCAGCGTTGTGATAGATCAAGCTTAATAGGACCAACTTCCAGATAATCATTATTATTTCTTTGAATAAATGGCTTAATACGGTTCAACAATTTCTGCAGGGTGAAAGGGAAAACAAGGATTTCATCGGCATCTTTGATCTTGCATGCATCCACATCATCATCCACGATGATAATGATAGGAATGTCCGAATCTTCTTTGCGGATCGCCGTACATATTCGCGTTCCTGCCGTGCGCATAGAAGAAGCATCCACAATAACAACCTGGGGATCAAATTCGCGTAATGCATCTACTGCCGCATTCCCATTCGGAACAGAATAGACTTCGTATTCCTTCTTTTCTAATCCAGTAGAAAAAGAAGGTCTGTCCGAACGTTTTCCTTCGACAATCAACACAACAGGTTTTAATAATTTCATAAAAATCTTGATTTCCAGTGTTTCCTCTAAGCACAAAGAAAAGAATTGAAAAATCAATTCTCAATAGGCGGCAGTAATGTTAACTGATTGTTAAAAAATTATACAACAATCTTAAAAATAAAACACATTATATCAACCAATTTCATTTTGTTAATATGAACATGCTAAAATAGCATAAATCAATAATCCGGGAGAAAGAATGGCAGATTTGGTTGAAGCAACAATCGATAGTATTCGCATGAGTCTTACCAGTCAACAACGCATCATTATACTAAAAGATATCAAACAAGAGCGCTATCTGCCGATCTGGATTGGACCATACGAATCCGAATCGATTAGCATTGCTTTGCAGGAAATCGAGATCTCCCGCCCTCAGACACATGATCTGATCAAAGATGCTATTATTGAACTTGGTGGGTCTATCACACGTATCATCATCAATGAATTGAAAGATGATATATTTTATGGAGTAATTGAGATCGTTCAAAAAAACAAGAAGATTCAGCTCGATACACGTCCCTCCGATGCGCTGGCATTGGCGGTAAGAACCCATGTGCCGATTTTCATCGCAGATGACATTATGCTCTCTGCCAGCATCGTCCCGGTAGAAGAAGAATATGTATCCAAGGAAATCGATCAAAATGAGAATCCTATAACTGCAGCAGAAAACAGCTCTGTCGATATGAAAGAGGAAATTGATTCTGATCGTTTATCGGTCTTTGAAGAATATTTGAAAAATCTGGATATCGATAACGATTTATCAGATAATAACGGGATATCGGATGAAGAAGAACCGTACGATGATGAAGATGACGATGAAGATGAAGATGATTACCCGGATGGAAATATAAACGCAATCTAACATGGACAATTTTACCAATTTCGAAACAAGGGAAGAGCAAACGCTCCAATCACAACCGCATAACAAGCAGGCAGAAGAGGCGATTCTCGGTTCGATCCTTATCAACCCCGAATCGTACTTTGACGTAGCCCAGGTGCTCGAAGCGGATAATTTTTATATTATCCGCAACCGCTGGATATGGGAAGTTTTCGTTCATCTCTACGAAGAGCGCATCCCCATCGATCTGCTGACCGTCAGTGAAGAATTGGAGAAACGCAATCAACTTAATGAAGTGGGGGGGCAGGCTTATCTTGTTTCTCTGGTTAATCAGACTCCCAGTTCGTTGAATGCCCAGGCTTATGCCCATATCGTGGAAGAGACCTCCATCCGGCGCAGATTGCTGGGGTCTGCCAATGAAATGGCAAAACTAGCATACGATCAAGAGAAGAGCATTAATTCCGTTCTCGACGAAGCAGAGCGAGAAGTGTTCAATCTAAGTGAAAGACGTATCCGCCGTGATCTTCAGCCCATTAATACCGTCCTGAGTGAATATTATGATCACATCACCGAACTCGCTGAACGCGGTGATGAGTTCATGGGAGTACCGACCGGGCTGATCGACCTGGATAAAGTGCTGGGAGGAATGCAAAAATCTGACTTCTTGATCATTGCCGGGCGCCCTGCCACCGGTAAAACCGGGTTCTTGCTGACCATTGCCAAGAATGCCGCTCAAAAACACCATAAACATGTGGCATTCTTCTCGCTTGAAATGTCCAACGAACAGCTCGTACAGCGTCTGATTTCACAGGAAACGCGTATTAATGCACAACGCCTGCGTCTGGGTGACCTGGAAGATGAAGAATGGCCACTTTTCACACACGCCATCGAAGTACTGGGAGAAACAAAAATCTTCCTGGATGATACGCCAGCGTTAACCCCGGTGCAGATGCGCACCAAATGCCGTCGCTTGCATCTGGAATATCACCTGGACCTCATCATCGTGGATTACCTGCAACTCATGTCAGGGGATTCGCGCAATGATAATCGTGTGCAGGAAGTCTCATACATTTCGCGTAATCTAAAGATCCTGGCAAGGGAATTGAACGTCCCGGTGCTGGCTGCTGCACAGCTTTCACGCGCGGTCGAACAACGCACCGATAAACGTCCCATGCTTTCCGATCTGCGCGAATCGGGCAGCCTCGAGCAGGATGCAGATATCGTCATGTTCATTCACCGTCCCGATATCACAGAAAAGGATATCAGTAAACAGAATTCCGCAGAGATCATCGTTGCAAAACACCGTAATGGACCTACCCATTCCGGTATTAACATCGTGTTCCTGAATGAAATTGCTCGTTTTGAAAACGCCGCGCAGGTAGATAATGAACACAAGAAGAGGTCTTTCCCCAAGAATGCGTGAAAAAAGGATGGACCTCAATGAAGTGCATTTCAATCTCGCCTTTCTCACGGAAAGTGTAGCAGAGATCACTGACCTATTGCAATTAAAAGTGCTATTATTCGCCATCTGGTTGGTACAACAAAGCGGCGACGACGCCAATGCACTCAGGTTAGCCGATTTTTTCACATATCCCGAATTTACCGATACCCTGGGCGATACGACCGCCGCAGCAAGAGAAAATCTGCTCAAAGGCATCGAAGCCAATCTTGCCAGTGAGTTCATCACCGGCAACAATATGGATGCCATCCGCAGGGGAGGTCCTTTTTATCTACGAACCGCGCGCGGCAGTCAGGCTGCGCAACTGCTCGCAGAGCAAAAAGAAAGCACCGCTCATGCATCCGGTGACCACAGCGCAGGACCAAATCTATATCGGCTTTACGAAGAAAACATCGCTCCCATCACCCCCCTCATGGCAGATGAATTGAAAGAAGCAGAAAAGGAATACCCGTTTGAGTGGCTTGAAGAAGCCATTCAAATCGCGGTCGTGAACAATGTAAGGCGCTGGCGCTATATACAGGCTATTTTAAAGAGTTGGAAAGAAGAAGGTCGCAATGGAAGAGATCAAAGAAACGCTGAAGCGGATTACAAGCAATACACCCAAGGCAAATATGGCAAATTCATCCGTAACTGAAGCAAGATCGATACTCCCCGGCGATCCCAATTGCCCCATTTGTCACGGCATTGGCTTTATCCGCCGTGACCTGCCCATCAATCACCCTGATTTCGGGAAAATGGAAATATGCGAATGCCGGCGAGAAAAGGTTGACAAAGCGCAAAAAGAACATCTGTATGATTTTAGCAACATCGAATCGTTTCGTGCCATGACATTCGACACATTCAATCTACAGGGACGTGGCAGTGTCAAAGATAGCAATAAAAGCATGGAAATGGCTTACCAGAACGCCAAAAACTACGCTTCCCATCCCAATGGTTGGTTGTTCCTGACCGGTAAGTTCGGCTGTGGGAAAACCCATTTAGCAGCCGCCATTGCCAATGAAATCATTCAGAATGGCACTCGCACTCTGTTCTTAACCGTACCTGACCTTTTAGATTGGTTGCGTTATACCTTCAGTGGGCAGGATACATCCTTTGAGGAACGTTTTTCTGAGATCCGGGATGTTCCCTTCCTGGTGCTGGATGATCTGGGCACCCAAAACAGCACTCCCTGGGCACAGGAAAAACTATTCCAGATCATCAACCACCGCTACGTGAACAAATTACCTACTGTGATCACATCCAACCTGGAAGTATCTGAGATCGATGAGCGGGTAAGCTCTCGCTTGAACGATCGCGATCTGGTCGTCAATATTACTATCACCGCCCCCGATTACCGCGACCCGTTCATCGAGCATAAAGATTCGCCTATTTCCACACTGGCTTATCTAAGCGATCATCGCACTTTCCGTAATTTTTCCGCCCGCAAAAAGGAGAATTTACCGGCAGCCGAACAAAAAAGCCTTGATCAGGCTTTTCATGCTGCCCAGCAATTTGCAGAAAATCCCGAAGGTTGGCTGGTATTCTTGGGCACCTACGGAACCGGGAAAACCCATCTGGCAGCTGCCATTGCAAAATTCCGTCAGGCTGCCGGAGATGACCCAATTTTCACCGTCGTCCCCGACCTGCTTGATCATTTGCGAGCGACTTTTAACCCTTCCTCACCCATCTCCTATGATCATATCTTCAACCAGGTGCGGAACGCCCGATTATTGATCCTGGATGACCTAGGAACGCAGAACACCACTCCCTGGGCAAAAGAGAAGTTATTTCAAATTTTAAATTTTCGTTATGAAACCAGGGCACCCACCGTAATTACTTCATCGCTGAAGCTTGAAGATATAGATCCGCGCATCCGCACGCGCATGCTTGACTCACGAGTCTGCGCCATCTACTCCATCGCAGTGCGCCCTTACGAATCATTACCATAATTTAACAGTATCAAGGATTGACTTTTCATGGATGAAAACAAAAAACTCTTTACTCGCCTGCTGCTCATCCGGCACGGACAAACCCTGCATAATACACAAAAAGTCATTTCGAGTTGGAATGACATTCCCATCAACGAGATAGGGCACCAGCAAGCCCAGAAGACAGCTGAGCGCGTCAAGGAACAGTATGCTGTGGATGTTATCTACTCCAGCCCTCTGCAGCGTACCATGCAAACTGCTGCTTATTTGGGTAAGATCTTCGATTTACCAGTGCTGCCCAATGATGACCTGCTCGAATACGGTTTTGGGGAACTCTCAGACATCAAAATCTCTCAGATCAAGAATACAAATCCCGCACTTTACCAGCAGATCGCCATCTGGATTGAATCTGAATATTCAGAGAATCCCATTCGCCCTGAAATTCCCGGGGCAGAACCAATAGACAAATTCAAGAAACGCATCCAATCTTTTACCAACACGGTCATCCAAAAGCACGCCGGGCAACAGGTGGTGGCAGTATCGCATGGCGGTTTTATAAAAAGTTTTCTCTATTATCACGTTGGTGGTGATTTTTCACGCTACGTGCCATTTTGGGTCGACAACACATCACTAACAGTTGTGGATTTCTATAAGGGAAATCCGGTCATCCGTCTATTCAATGACAATAGTCATATCAAAGAGAAACTGGAATACGGGCGTCCGCGCTTGTTGTAATGAGCAACCTTATTTCAATTCCGCCCAGTTATTGCCATAACGCGCGTCTGTGCTGAGTGGGATATCCAACTTATAGGCTTTCTCCATAATGCCTTTGACTAATTTGATAGTGGCATCCAATTCCTCCTGTGAACATTCCAGTACCAGTTCATCATGTACCTGAATCAACATCTTCGTTTTCAGTTGTGCTTTTTCTATGGCAGGTTTCAATTGAATCATGGCGATCTTCAAGATATCCGCAGCCGTCCCTTGAATAGGTGCATTGATAGCTTCGCGCTCTTCACGTGCTTTAAGTTGGGCGTTGACAGGATTTTTCAAATTCGGAAAGTACCTTCGTCTACCTAACATGGTTTCCACGTAACCTTCACTGGCAGCTTGCTTGCGAATGGAATCCAAATAAGATTTTACTCCAGGAAAACGCTCAAAATAGGTTTTTACAAAATTTTCCGCTTCAGCCAAGGTCAGATCAGTTGAGCGACTCAGTCCGAAAGCACTCATGCCGTAAATCAAACCGAAATTGATAGCTTTGGCATGCCGGCGTTGGTCTTTGGTCACTTCCTCCATTGGAACGTTATAGATGGCAGCGGCTGTGGCGGCGTGAATATCCATATTGTGACGGAATGCATCCAGCATGGCTTGATCTTGGGACATATGTGCCACTACTCGCAATTCGATCTGCGAGTAATCCACTGAGACCAACAATTGCCCTTTATCGGCAATAAAACCTCTGCGCACTTCATGCCCCAATTCAGTGCGGGTGGGGATATTCTGTAGATTAGGGTCAGAAGAAGAAAGCCTGCCCGTAACAGAACCGGTCTGGCTGAAAGAGGTATGAATCTTATTGGTTCGTGGATTGACCTGCCTGGGTAAAGTGTCTAAATAGGTAGAAACCAGTTTCGTCAGTTCACGATATTCCAGGATCAAGTCAACCAGCACATGCTGACCACGCATTTCCTCGAGCACTGAAGCCGAGGTAGAATAGTGCCCCGATTTGGTTTTATTACCACTATCAGGAGGGGTGAGACCCAGATCAGTGAACAGCGCTTTGGAAAGCTGCTGGGTGGAATTGATATTGATGGGGTAGCCCAGGATCTCGTAGATCTTCTTCTCGATTTCCCGCATGCGTGTGCTCAATTCATGTGAAAATTGTTTAAAGAAATCTTTATCGATGGCTATCCCATTGCGTTCCATATCGATCAAGATAGGGATGAGCGGCATCTCGATTTCATCTAAAACTTTCAACAACTGGTTCTTTTCCAGTCGCTCTTTTAGAATCTTCATCAATTTTAGAGGTACTTCTGCATCAGCTGCCGCATAAGGAGCCACCTGTTCCACTGCAATATCTGCCATGGAAAGTTGATTCTTGCCACTGCCAATCAACTCTTCGATATGAGTCATACTGATACCCAATTCCAATTCACTCATGGTCTTCAACCCCAGGCGGCGAGAAGAAGGTTCCAGTAACCATCCCGCGATCATGGTATCGAAATATAAGCCGTTGATAGTGAATCCATGGTTGACCAGTATGATGCAATCATATTTCAAATGATGCCCAACCTTGCGCAGATCGCTATTCATGAAGAAAGGATTTAATGCTTCTCGAATGAGGTCCAAATCAAGCTGCTTGGAGACATTTTTATGCCCAACGGGAATATAAAAGCCACTGCCTGGTTCGGTGGCGATCGAGATACCCACCATATCAGCCAGCATGGGGTCAGTTGAGGTCGTTTCTGTATCAAAAGACAGGTATTGCGCTTTTTCCAACGTGGCGACCAGGTCACTGAGGGTTTCCTTTGAATCCACGATATGCACATCCAGCTTGTATTGTGGGTCGACCGCGATATTGACCGGTTCGTTCGTACTGAAAAGATCGGGTTGAATGCCATCAAAGCTGGAAGGTTCAACAACGTTGAATATTTTCTTCACCCGTTCAATACTGGACCTGAATTCGAGGTCTTTTAAGATTGCAATGATCGTATCAATGTCCACTTCGCGCGTCCGCGCCTGTTCGAAATCAATCTTGATGGGGAGATCGGTGCGTATCCTTGCCAGATCATAACTGAGATAGGCAGAATCTTTACCTGCTTCCAACAAAGTTCTGGTACGACCACTGATCTTATCCAGATTGGCATAGATATCATCTAGATGTGAGAATTCTTCCAATAATTTGTCGGCAGTTTTCTGTCCGATGCCCTTGATACCGGGGATATTATCAGAAGTATCACCGATCAACGCTTTATAATCCACCACCTGATCGGGGAAAACACCCAGTGATTTCTTCACATCCTCACGAAAATAATCTTGGGCATCCGACATTTTTGAACCAGTCAAATTGATGATGACACGGTCATCAACCAACTGCAATAAATCGCGGTCTCCAGTGATGATCTTGACGCCAAAACCTCGTTGCACGGCTTCATTGGCAACCGAACCGAGCACATCGTCCGCTTCGTAACCGGGCATTTCAAGGCGCGGAATATTAAAGGCGTCCACCACTTCACGGATGCGTTCGATCTGTGGAATCAGATCATCCGGCATTTTTTCTCGGGTAGCCTTGTAATCATCATAGAGATCATGACGGAAAGTCTTTCCAGTGTCAAAAGCAACTGCCAGATATTCCGGTTTATCCTGTTCGATGATCTTTAACAGGATATTGGTGAAACCATATGTACCAGCAGTGGGTTCACCGGTTCGCGTTCGAAATCTTGACCCACTTGCCATCAAGGCGAAGAATGCTCTATAAGCCAGAGCATGTCCATCGAGCAAATATATTGTTTTTGGCATAGCGTCCTCTTTTCTAAGAGTTAATGAAGTTTATCATGCCATAAAATCCTTTACAACAACTGCCCCTGAAAACCGAAAATATTGAATTATGGGATAATATGAACATTGTTTTTTGATGAGGAGAAAACATTGAAATATCAAAAAATTTGTGTGCTTGGATTAGGCTATATTGGATTACCCACTGCATGTACTTTTGCAACCCATGGTATCAAGGTCATTGGAGTTGATATCAACACAGAGATCGTGCGGGGTCTTCAGAATGGACATATCCATATCTTTGAACCAGGTCTGCGTTCCCTGGTACAAGATGCCATCCAATCTGGAAATCTAACTTTCCAACCCTCACCTGAAAAAGTGGATGCTTTCATCATAGCAGTACCCACGCCTATCACTCCCGAAAAGAAAGCCGACCTTAAAGCAGTGAAAGCGGCTGCTGAATCAATCGTCCCTCATCTTCAAAGCGGTAATCTGGTCATTCTGGAATCGACCTCTCCTCCTCGCACCACCTGCGATATTGTTACCCCGATCCTCGAAAAAAGTGGGCTTAAAGCCGGTGATGACTTCTTGCTGGCTTATTCTCCCGAAAGAGTGCTGCCCGGTAAGATTTTGGAAGAGATCATTCAAAATACCCGTGTCATTGGGGGCATCGATGAGTCATCTGCTTTGGCTGGTAAGGAGCTTTACAGTACTTTCGTTAAAGGAGATATCTTATTAACCAACGCCACCACCGCTGAAATGGTGAAACTGATGGAAAACACTTATCGTGATATCAATATCGCGACTGCCAATGAATTCACACGTCTGGCAGACCGCTTTGGTGTAAATGTTTGGGAAGCGATTGACATCGCCAATCGTCATCCACGCGTAAATATCTTGAGCCCCGGACCAGGCGTAGGAGGTCACTGCATCAGCGTGGATCCCTGGTTCCTGGTGGAAGCTGCACCAGATGTTTCTCCACTGGTGCACACCGCCAGAGAAGTGAACGATGGGCAACCAAGTTATGTGGTGAATCTCATGAGAAGAAAGCTCGGAACTCTTAGTGGAAAGAAAATAAGCATACTCGGTCTAGCTTATAAGGCAAATATCGATGATCTGCGCGAATCTCCCGCCATTGAGATCGTCAAACTACTACTGGATGAAAAAAGCGATTTAACAATCTTTGAACCTTTTAAACCGGATGGATTGCATGGGAAAGCTAGGGCAGTCAATTCGCTGGAAGATGCTCTCCAAGATTGCGAGATCATACTGCTGCTGGTTGCACATCATCAATTTACTGAACTTGTTCCTCAAAATGTAAGACGAATGACCACTGCTACTATAGCAGTGGATATGTGTGGCGGATGGCAGCGCCAAGCGTGGGAAGCAGCTGGATTCCAGTTCTTTAAATTAGGACAACCATAAATATAATTAACCCATGAGTGCAAAAAAGATAAGAGTACTTTCTATTTTCGGAACACGACCAGAAGCAGTCAAAATGGCGCCGGTCGTCCAGACACTTGCTAAAAAACCTGAAATTGAATCGATAGTATGCGTAACCGCCCAACATCGAGAAATGCTTGATCAGGTTCTAAATCTGTTCCATATTGATCCACAAATTGACCTGAACCTAATGCGTCCCAATCAGACCCTGGCAGAGTTAACTGCCAATATCTTTAATAATCTGGATCCTATCCTTGAACAAGTCAACCCCGATTGGGTACTGGTGCAGGGTGATACCACCACCGTCATGGCAGCAGCCCTCAATGCATTTTACCGCCATATTCTTATTGGGCATGTTGAAGCCGGTCTGCGCACTTACGATAAATGGGCTCCATTCCCAGAAGAAGTGAATCGTAAGATCGCCGGGGTAGTAGCTGATCTACATTTTGCTCCCACCACTCTCAGCAAGAACAATTTAATAAAAGAAGGGATACCGGAACGATACATCAAAGTTACCGGGAATACCGTCATTGATGCACTGCGCCAAATCGTCAATGAACCGGTACCGAATGATATCAAGTCATTGTTGGAAGAAAAGCTTATCCATGATAAGCAAAAGAGACTGATCGTTGTCACAGCCCATCGGCGAGAGAACTTCGGAGAACCAATCCGGCAGATTTGCAATGCACTGAAAGATATTGCATTGAACAATATCGATATGATAGAACTGATCTACCCGGTTCACCTGAACCCCAATATCCAAAAACCAGCACACGAAATCCTGGATGGAATCCCCAATGTAACTCTGCTCCAACCCATTGAATATTTGCCGCTGATTCAATTAATGAAACATGCCACCCTGGTATTGACCGATTCCGGAGGAATTCAGGAAGAAGCCACCGGACTGGGAATTCCAACCCTGGTACTGCGTGAAGTAACCGAAAGACCGGAAGGGGTAGAAGCTGGGGTGCTCAAATTGGTGGGAACTGATTATCATAAAATAAAATCGGAAACCACCAAATTGCTCAGCGATCCACCATACTACGACAGTATGGCACATGCTGCCAATCCTTACGGAGACGGATATGCGGCAGAGCGCATCGTGGATGAGATCATCCGTTATTCACTGGATTAAGCAATGACCAATGGTAGTATTTGCTTATTTCCCAAACTGAACAGCACCGGGGGACCTTCTTCTTTCCAGAAGAAATTGACAGCCTGTCTCACTCAGGAAGGCATCGAAGTCCATTTTGATTTGCAGCGTAACGATATCGCCGCAGTGCTGGTGGTGGGTGGGAGCAGCCATTTATCACAGCTTGCCAGAGTAAAGAAACGCGGGGTCCGCATCGTGCAGCGCCTGGATGGTATGAACTGGTTGCATAAAGCTAGCAAAACCGGACTGCGTCACTATCTGCGCTCCGAATGGAACAACACGGTCCTTTCAACCATTCGAAAGAAATATGCCGATTTCATCGTATACCAGAGCCAATTCACCCGGGAGTGGTGGAAGAGAGTCTATGGAACGACCCCAACACCGGACGCGGTCATCCATAACGGAGTGGATACCGATCTTTTCACTCCCGCAGGAAAAGAGAAACCACCCCGGGAACACATCCGTGTCATGGTAGTGGAAGGTAGTTTTTACGGTGGTCACCAGCGTGATCTGATGAATGCATTGGACTTTGCCAAGGGGCTAGCGGATCGTTCGAAAATACCGGTCGAACTGGTGATCGCCAGCCGGGCTCCTCAAGCCATGCTGGACAAGTTACCTGTCTATGAGAATGTACGCTTAAAATGGTTGGGGATCGTTCCTCTATCTGATATACCTCAATTGGACCGCAGCGCGCATTTATTCTTCCCGGCTGAGATCAACGCAGCCTGCCCCAATTCAGTGATAGAAGCAATGGCATGCGGATTACCCATTGCCGGCTTTGCAACCGGCTCTATTCCCGAACTGGTGGGGGATGACGGAGGACTCACAGCACCTTACGGGGGTAACCACTGGAAATTGGAAGCACCACAGTTTGATGAACTAATCGAAGCAGGGATGGAAATTTACCACAAACAAAATCAATACCGAAATGCAGCGCGTGAAAGAGCGATAACACATTTCGATATGCGTGATATGGCACAGCGTTATTTAGAAATATTGATTCCTTGAATTATTTACAATTGAAGGGAAGCATCCTGGATTTTCCCAGGTCAATCTCCCACGGGTAGATAATATATGCATCTGTAATGGCTGCATAGTAATCGGGTTTTTCCACACCAAAGAGATTGCGATGGGGGTTGAAATGAAAAACACAGGTATAGGGAATGCCATCAGTGCCTCTCACTCGATTTTTGACGGTGCTGATAGTTCTACCTGATCCCCATACATCGTCTATAATAATCACTCGTTTTTCGCACAAAAGCGAAGAATCAGGAAATTGGATGAATTCGGGCAAAGCCAAAAATTTATGCGGTAAATTCTGACTTTCTCCCAGACGAGATTCAGCCGGAAAATTGATAGAAGCGGTCAATATTTCTTCTATCCCCAGCGCTTCTGCTACCAATCCACCCGGAATAATACCACCACGCGTGATAATCAGCATCGCGTCAAAAATAACATCGAATTGTGGAATCAGATGGTCCAATAGCAGATCAATATCATTCCATGTCAGAACTTCTTGGCGCATATAAATAATTCCGGTAAAGAGTTAATTCATTATATCAACATTATTCCAATCCCCAGAAAATACAATCGTACGGTATAGTTAGGAACATTCCATATACAAAATGGTGATTGATTTTGAAGAATTACAGTGAAATTAATTTACAAAAAATCTATGCTCATTCCATCCCTTCACTCCACGGTCTGCCAATTGAGATATACCCTTTTTACGACGGTTTGAATCTGGCAAATATTCCTAACAGTATTTGTCACTGGTTTGGCATTCCCTCTCTGCATCCGGAATTGATAGATCTGCCTGAAATATCTTTTCCAACGGGACAGATAAAAAATATTATCCTATTGTTAATCGATGGGCTATCTTTTGAACGTATGCGAACCTGGTTAGAAGATGACAAATTCAGTCATAAACTCAATACCGGTTGGAAATTCATCCATGAAAATGCGTTATTTACTCCCCTCACCAGTGTGATACCCAGCACTACTGCCAATGCATTGACCTGTTTATGGACCGGGTGTTTTCCAGGGGAGCATGGTGTGGTCGGTTATGAAGTATTTCTGAAAGAATATCAGGCGATCGTTAATATGATCTTACAAACCCCGGTATATCCACCGGAATTGGATTCATATACCTTTCATTTTCCAGTGAATTCCTTTTTGACAGTTCCAACACTAGGAAGCTATTTTAAAAAGCATCATATCCACCCTTATGCTTTCCAACATGAAAGCATTTATAGTTCCGGTTTATCACGTATGCTTTTTCCCGAAGTAGATCGCATAGCTTTTTCTTCTCCTGTTGGTATGTGGAAAGCAGTTGATGAATTGTTAGACTTACAAGATTCAAATCGTAAGTATATCTATCTGTACTGGAGTGAATTGGACACACTTTCGCACCGTCAGGGGCCGAATGGAAAAAAAGCACGTGATGCGTGGCAATGGTTCAGTCATCTGTTGGTACAGTTCATCTCACAACAAGTCAAGAAAAAGGCTAGTGATACCCTTTTCCTGATTACTTCTGATCACGGACAAATTCCCTCCAATATCAGTCCAAAATACGAAATACGAAATGACCAACAATTCATGGGATATCTGATGATGCCACCTAGTGGAGAGAGCCGTCTTCCCTATGTCTTTGTTAAAGAGAAAAAACAAGCAGCTTTCCAACAATATCTGCAACAACGTTGGGCAGATGAATTCACACTAGTACCGACAAATCATATGATTGCTTCAGGGATATTTGGTACCAAGGAAATAACCAGCAAAATTCGTTCAAGGATGGGGAATTTCATTGCTCTTCCCAGGGGCAATGCATACTGGTGGTGGGCAGATAAAGATAATCATCTCCTTGGACGGCATGGGGGGTTTTCCGCCCAAGAAATGCTCACGCCATTCCTGCTCTTAAGCCTTTAAAGATAAGGAGCTCCCGCTCAAAGAGTGGGAGCTCTTCATATGTCACAGTTACTTAGCTTCAAGCTTATTAGTTTCTTTGCGCTTTTCAACATTTGTTAATTTGATAAAAAGCACACCGGTTCCATATAGGCTTGCTGCAAACCCAATCAACCATCCAATATAAGGGATAGCGCGCAAGATAATATAGATCAACACACCGACCAAGAGATCAAGCCAGTTATTCTGTGTTCTAGATTTGAAAACATCTTTCATTAACCAATAACCAAGTTCATAAGCTGCAATCACTTTGCTGAGAGTAAACACGATGAAGAAGAACAGTACAAAGATCAGCACAATAACGGTTCCTAAAACACCGTACCAAGTGAATAACAAACCACCTAACGAAACCACACCAATCAGGATTCCCAGCATGATAAAGGTGAGCGGGACTAACAGAATACCCATGAAACCGATTAGAATGGTCAGAAAACCCCAACCAAAAGCTTTGAGAGGATATGCATAACCGGTATCACGAACTGCGGTAGACTGTTTTTTGAACAGCCAGAAAGCTAATGCTCCCAATGCAAAGTAAGCGATTAATCGGCTGAAGGTGCTGGTCAAACGGAATTGTGAGAAATCACCCGCCACCCAATTACGTCGTGAAAAAAGACCATGTTGTTGACTTGTGGTATCCGGTAAGGTCAATTGTTCAAACACCACTTTGCCACCAACAAATTGGTCAAACTGGGAGCCCATATTAAGTTGAGTTCGATAAGTAAGATTATTTCCAATATACGCCCCATCATAGATACGCAGACCAGCAGGAATACTTTCAGTAACATACTGCATACCGGGCATATAGCCAGAATAAGCACTTACCTCCTCATCTCCGGTACCCAATTCAACCACAGCATTCCGACCCACATTCCCACGCAACTCAAGTGCATTTGCACCTACTGTCAGATCACGAGCAACGTTTCCATTGACGATCACTTGATATGCACCAGCAAACAGGTCCATCCCAACCGAAGAACCTGTTTCCATTTTACTTTCATAACTGGCAAGATAGGCGTTGCGTGCCACTGCAGTATCTTGATCAAGCAGAATAGTAGATGCAGCACTTGCCAATGAACCGGATACAGTTCCATTAATATCGACACTCGCTGCAAAAGCAAATAAATTCCCGCTAACAACTGTATTCTTGCCCACAATCACTTGTTCAGCAAAAAGCATAGCATCACCACTGACTGTGCCGTTTAGATTGATGGTTTGACAAGCAGCTACCAGATTCCCGTTCACGATGCCATCCATGAAGCATCTTTCACCAGATAAAAATACATCATCACCAACAATTTCATCAGCGCCGACAGATCCACCATGATTGAAGTCCGCTGCATGTACAGCACTCACCGGAACCAACGTCAGCAATAATACCAGTAATAGGATCCCAGCAATTTTCTTAGATATTTTTTTCACCATTCCTTTTTTCTCCTTCATGAATTCCTTCATCTCATATACGGTAAAAATAAAAAAAGGTTTTCGACATGAAAACCTTTTTTCAACATTGTTATCTATTTGATCGTCCTGCTTTTCCAGTAAGCACTACCAAAAACGATCACCAACAGTATGGTTGAACCAATAATGATCCCCGATGTGTCAGCTGGTCTGCTATAAAATTCCGATGGGATGGGAGTTAATTCAACTGGTATCTTTGTTGGAACACTTTCTGTAATCAATTCGTTTTCGTCTTTTAAAAACACCTTCTCAGAAATGGATTGATTCCAAATGATGATAACCAGTAAAAACAATAAAACCAATGTAATAATGATATTTGTAAGATTAAACCAATTCCGTTTTATTTTATCAGTTCCGTCTTTCATTTTGCTTGTAGTGCCTCAATCTGTGATAGTGCAATTTCAACGATTTCATCCAAGGTAAAATTCTGGTTTAATACATTCAAAGTTGCATCCCGAAATATTGGACCTAGCTCAAGTATAAGATCATTTCTCGAATATGTGTGGGCTGCCAATAGAATATTGCTCAACTGGTTTAATGATCCATCATCTTCATATAAGGATAGACTATCCGGCATAACGGGTAAATAACCAATCGCTTGACTATATTGTGCCAGAAACTCGGGATCGTTCATGAAGGTGATAAATGCAGACAGGTTGTCATTTATCAGTTTTTCTGAACTTATCACCGTCCAGACCCATCCATTGGCTGATACATATGCTTCTGTACCTAAAGACGGCAATTGAAAGATCAACAGATCTGGAAGATCACTTTGCAGAGCTCTGGATACCCAATTAATAACCCAGTTTGCACCCCCGTTCTCAAATAAGGACCATACATCTCCGCTGGTATTGAGGGTTACAAAATCTTTTGTAAAGACACCAGTACGCGTATTCTGCTCAAAAGCATACAGGACAGTCGTCAGATTATCAATCGAAAATGATGCATGCCCTTGATCATTTTCCAAAGCACCCCCGGTTGATAAGTATTGAGAAATGGGTAAAGATGCTTGAGGGTTATTGGCAGCAAAATATAAAGGTTCTTTTTTTGCTCTAATATCATCCCAGGATGTGAAATCCCCCTCACCAATTTTTGCAGATGCAATTCCAACCAATGCATCACCGACGAATGGAAACCCATAAGAAATACCATCTACATCCGCCATCTCATGGGCATAATTAAAATAAGTAGAAGGATTATTGTGTTGTAAAAAATCTTCTACAGGTAAGATCAATTGTTGAGCCGCCGCATCTGGCAAATCAATGGAGGGAAGTAAAACCAATTGGGGAAGTGCTGCAGAAGCTGCAATTTTCGTATTTTTTAAACTATTTAGAATACCTCCGGTTCCACTAGATGCCTTTACCCTCACCGTAACAACTACACCTGGATTCTGTCGCTCAAAATCTTCAATATGTTGCCGTAATAATAATGATGCTGGAGATTCATCCAGAGTCGAAAATTCTTCAGAAATCCAGATCACTAACTCATTCTGTTCAATAGTGAAATCCTGAGTTGCATCCACGGTTTCTTGGATTGTGGAGGTAGCTTCAGAAATATCCGCTTCAGGCGTTGTCAAAGTTTCGAGGGATGCCTCGACTGTATCTGTTGGGGTTTCAGTATTAGTTTCAGTGTTCGAAGGAAAAACAGTGCTTAGTATCGACTCACCACTGCATCCTGCAAATAACGTAAAAACCAACAGAAATACAGCAACAAAGACCCTTATCCAAAACTGATCAAAGTATGAGCTTTTTTTATTCATACACTAGATTCCTATTGTAACAGTTAAATATATGTGGAAAGGAAAATTCACAATGCCTTCCCTCACACAAAGGAAAGCATTATAACCCAAAAAATGATCGAAAATGCAATAGAAGAATATTGGCTTCAAGCGTTATTGCGTTGGATATCATCTCGAACCTGTCTGACTGCCATATAAAGCTGTTCAGCTTTTAATTCTGTGATTGTCAGGCAGGGAGAATCTAATCTATTGGCAAGTTCATAAGCCAGACCTTGGTCGTAAGTTTCCGCCTCCATATTAATTACGACACAGTGAATTTCTTCGTGGGCAATTCTATCTGCAATCTGGTATGCTTCTTCCAGTGGAGCATACGAACCCATTGCAACGTTTCCAGCACCATCAGTCATCACGATCAAGATCGGTTTGACATCAGGATGGATCATTAGTTCGCGTTTAATCACTTCATATGCCAGTGACAGTCCGGCAGAAAGAGGTGTTTTTCCCCCTACTGGAATGTTCTTTAATGCACGTTGTGCCAGTTGAATCGAATTGGTAGGGGGAAGAATGAGCGTGGCACGGTTCTTTTGAAAGACAATCAGCCCAACTTTATCTCGACGTTGATAGGCATCTGTCAATAATGAGACAATAGCACCTTTGGTAGCACTCATCCGCTCTGCTACTGCCATTGACCATGAAGCATCTACCAGAAAGAGGATCAGATTGGCTGCACGGCGGACACGTACCTTTTTCATAAAATCGCCAGTATGGACATGAAACATCACATCTTGCGGTTCATCCTTGCGTTGATTTTGGAATGGAGCAGCAGCCCTTATGGTGGCATCAAAAGCGATATCACTCAGATCTCCGTTGGCAGGTTTTGCTTGAATATAGCGTCCGCGATGACGCGAAGTTTGTGTCCGCGAACGGCGTCCGCCATAACGGCGTACCAATTTATCGAGTGGGGTATCCAGGCGTCGGGGAGTAAAGGATTCTCCTATGCGAATTCTTTGACCACCTTCCCACCAATTGGCATTGTACTGGTCGAACACATTTTGGGGAGGAACCGGCATCTCATTGCCGTCAGAAACAGGTTCTGAAATTTCCTCCCCAGTCATACTTTTTTTGGGGGGTTCTCCATTTTCTCTGAAGGTGAACCTCGCTCATCTTCATTTTCACCAGGTTCTTTATAGCCAACCAGTTTTTCAATTTTCTCGTGTAACTCATCGGCATCCATTTCACTCATTTGCATCGGTCCACCTTTCATACGATGCAAGAGTGCCAGTTCTGCCACCAATGCAATATCCAATTCGTTGATCTTTTTACGACCTTCGAAAGCTGCCTTGGCTCTGGCAGCCTTTAGAATAACCAGATCGGCACGATGTCCTTCTACATTCATAGAAGAAGTTAAATTGGCGATCGAAAGCAAATCACGGTTGGTATAACTGACCTCATCGACAATACGGCGAGCGGCATCAATCTTTTGTGATAATTCTTCTTCATTTGTCAGCCATTCTTCTCTGAACTGCTCGGCATCCTGCTCAAATGCCAGATGACGCTGCATGATCTCAACTCGTTCACGGGAAGAACGGATTCCATGAATTTCAACAGATAACCCAAAACGATCCAATAATTGTGGGCGCAATTCTCCTTCTTCGGGGTTCATGGTTCCCACCAAGATAAACCGGGCGGGATGGCTGAAAGAAATACCTTCCCTTTCAACTATATTCATGCCCATGGCAGCCGAATCAAGCAAGATATCAACTACATGATCATCCAACAAATTTACCTCATCGATATAGAGTAATCCACGATTCGCCGAAGCCAAAATTCCAGGTTCGAAGCGCCGTTCCCCTTTGCGAATAGCTTTTTCAATATCCAATGTTCCGACCACACGGTCTTCCGTTGCAGATACAGGTAGGTCGATAAAGGGAGTACGAACAATTTTTATGGGTAATTTTTCTCCGGCTTCTACCCTTTCCCGACATTCCGTACACCATGTATTTGGCTTATCGGGGTCGCAAGCAAAACGACAGTCGCTTACAACGCGCACCTGGGGTAGCAATGCTGCAAGCGCCCGGGCAGCGGTTGATTTGGCGGTACCGCGTTCACCACGGATCAAAACCCCACCAATACGAGTATCTACTGCATTTAAGATTAGAGCACGTTTCATACGCTCTTGTCCTACAATGGCCGTAAATGGATAGATTGCTCTCATGTTTTTACCTCGCGTGTAAGTTTACCATCCCATAATTTTATGGACAATGATTCAAATATCAGATATCCACTAATGATAAAAAAAGACCCCGGAGTTTCCGGGGGAAATTCTACCAATCATATTTTGGGCACCACATACTCACCGGATCAGGAGTGGAACCATCCCAACATAATCCTGGGTCGGTTTTTTGGAACAAGATTTCTCCACTCCAACGTGTCGAACCATTTCCGTCAACCGCTTCGATCAGGTAAGAGACACCCCACAAGGGTGGGTTGATTACATAATTATGATAGAGATGAGCATAACTGATATTGGGATTGGCTGCCGAAGGGGTGAGATCAACCTCATAAAAAGTTTGATTATTATGGATCTGTTTCACTTCCACTTTTCCGCCACTTCCTACCGGTGATGAGAATTCAAATATCAGTGTGCAGTATTCACCAGGAATATGCATCACATTCATACCATCCTCTACTCTCCCCGGTCTGCCAGTAACTGGCATACCATATCTACCATAATCAATGTCACCCGGTCCGGTGGAGCCGAGCGGCATACACCATCCGCTCAATCCATTGAGCATTTTACCGTCAGAAGTTGAATCAGTGCTGGCTTGATTGACATAGGCAGAAGGAGTAGCAGCGCCAGGTTCGGACAACGATGTTGATTGTGTGCTAATTACTGTCACCAAAGGAGTAATGGTTGCGGGTGCCGGAGTAGCAGTCACGATTTTTTCGACAATCTCAGTGACCACCACGGTTTGTGGAACCAAAACAGTTGCTTCAACAACTTTCGGTTCGATCAAAGAACAAGAAGTCAGGAGAAAAATTCCTGAAATGATTGCTACTATCCCTACCATTTTCAAAACCCGGAGCATGAAAACCTCCATATTAAAAAGAATTTATGACGGGTAGATTATACCGCTGGATTTAGCCATGCTTTTATAAATATCTTCTTAGTATCCTTCTAATTAAATAACCTTTTCCTTGAATGTTGGAGGGCACGTTTTAATCCTGCTATGTTGCCTATATTGACATTCCTAAAAAAAACATCTATACTATGGTGCAGTGGTATGACCAATATACCACCGCGCGAGGTGTTTATGGAAACAATTTCACGCCCACCCTTATCAGAGATTGTTGCAGGAAAATTAGCCAGCATGATTCTCGACGGAGTATATCACAGCGGCTACCAGTTACCAGCGGAACGGGATCTGGTCAAGCAGTTCGGTGTCAGCCGTACCACTCTGCGCGAAGCATTGAAGACCCTCGAAGATAGTGGCATTATCGAAGTACGTCATGGTGTCGGTTCATTCATCGCTGATTTGGATGAAGAAAGCCTGCTAAAGGCACATGAAATTGCGGACAAAGATAGTGGGCAGCGAATTTCCATTGAGCCTGGTTTGCTAGAAGAAATCCCCGAGGGGCCTAAACGACTGCCAGTCAACCCGGAGAAGCCGCTGATCATTCCTAATTTGCAGAAAGACCGTTTGGGTACTTTTTCATTTATCTCATGGTGGGAACGGGAGAAAGTCGAAAATGCGCATGTGATGATCGTGGGGGCAGGGGCGCTGGGCAATGAAGTGATCAAAAATATGGTCCTGATGGGTGTGGGGTTCCTATATATCATCGATTTCGATACCATTGAAATGGCAAATCTCTCCCGTTCTGTTCTTTTCAGAGAAAGCGATACTGGAAGAAAGAAAGCTGAAGTGGCAGCTGCCCGTGCCAAGGAAATCAATCCCAACGTTCACGTTCAATATTTACATGGTGATGTGACCACCGAAGTTGGATTGGGAGTTTTCAGACGTATGGATGTGGTGATTGGTTGCCTGGATAATCGCGAGGCTCGATTGGCTGTAAACCGTTTTTGTTATTGGATGAACAAACCTTGGGTCGATGGAGCAATTCAGGAATTCTTTGGATTAGCGCGGGTTTTCGTCCCGGGCGAGGGAGCCTGTTTCGAATGTACGTTGACAGAACAAGCCCGACGTGATCTTTCTATCCGCTATTCCTGCCCGTTGTTAGCCCGAGAAAATGTACTGTTGGGAAAAGTTCCCACCACTCCAACCATTGCTTCTATTATTGGATCTATTCAAGCCCAGGAAACGTTGAAATTGATCCATGAAAAACCTGTTGAAGCCGGTAAGGTCATCCATTTCAATGGAATGACCAATGAAATGCACAAGACCAACTACACTCCGATGGAAGAATGTGAAAGTCATTGGACCTATGGGAAAGTTGTTGAACTACCATTAAGAGCTGATACGACCACTCTGGATGACATGCTCAAGATCATCCGGCATGACCTGGGTTCACAAGCAGTATTGGAACTCGATCAGGAGATTATCCTATCACTTTATTGCCGTAACTGCCAAACGAAAGAAGATATTCTACAACCCATTTCACAAGTGGGATTCAATAGGGCTCACTGCCCGACCTGTGGCATGCTGCGTGAAACTGAGATGACGCACCTGATCACCGGGGATGAACCGTACTTAAATCGTACGCTTGCCAGCTTGGGAATACCGAAGCTGCATATATTAAGAGCTTACAATGCAGACCAATATGCGTTCTATGAATTGAGCGGAGATCTACAAAACGCTTTACATTTCAATCACTTCCAAAAACCGATGATCAAATTAGGAGAAATACAATCTATCAAGATCGATCCACAAAAAGATGCAGAAAAACCACTCATCAAACTGCACGAACACAAGATCAAAGTCGAACCCAAAAAATAGAGAGAATGTCTAAGATCACATTTCTTCAAGCTTTATTGATTTTACTGCTGGCTGTCACAGTTGGGGCAGGCACCGGATACCTGATCATCTATTATCTTTCGCCTTCCTCCGAGATCGGGCAGTTATTCACACGCATCACCATCCTTCTCGGTATCGGATTAGGCGTCGGGTTGGTTTGCCGTTTTGCAATTTCCTCCAGATTTGCGATCTTGAAAGTATTGTTCTCTTTATTGGGCAGTATTCTCAGCTTGCTCATTTTGGATGCGTTTTTTTTAAACTCCTACAGTTTTTTGACGAGGACAAAGCCATTTTCAGAGTGGGCGGTGGGAGAATATACACAAATTGGTGCTTTGTTAGTGTTAAGTCTGTTCATCACTCTATTTAGAAAAAAGAAAGTTGGCATTACGCCAAGCCAACCATCTCCGAAAAAGAATGGCAATGTAACCAATTCTGTTAATCGGATACGTTCCAGTATCAATCATAATTTCCAACAATTGAAAACCAGAATTTCTTCAGTCAGAAGAAAACCGACCGTAAAGAAAACTCTCGTAAAAAAGAAGAGCCCATCACCAAAAACTACTTCAATGAAGATCACAAAAAAAGCTAGTACATCAACCGTAAAAGTAGATATGCCCGACAAAAATATGACTGTGAAGAAAACAACGGCGAAGAAAATGAAGTCATCGTCCAGAACTTTTCGAAAGCATGCACAGAATGTCAGGTTGGTCGGTATCGAAGATCATCGCTGTCCCTATTGTTTGGAAGAAGTGAAAAAGAATGATCCGCGTGGGGTGGTAGTTTGTCCGGATTGTGGTACTTGGCATCACAAAGATTGCTGGGATGTAACCGGATCATGCCAAATCGCTCATAAACATGCGCTATAAAGAACTGCTTAGGAGGAATGTATGCCAGATATTTCAGTAACACTCGTATTACCCAGCGGGGGCGCACGTAAAGCAGATATGCCGGATGATGTGCCAGTAGGTGACCTGCTGGCGGAATTGACATCTTTGTTGAGTCTGCCTACCGTTGGACCTGACGGGCGTCCGCTGGGTTACCGTTTAGATAGCAAAGCCCTGGGGAGAGAGCTACGAGAAAAAGAAACCCTTCATCAGGCAGGTATCCCCACTGACGATCGCTTGATGATCACCACCGATATTACAGCAGGTTCCGTTGCAGTATCTTCCAGCCCGCGTATGCGTCGTTTAAAGAAAGATTTTGAACTTATTCAGGAAATCAATGCTCGTAGCGATCTGATTTCGGTCAAAGCGGAAAAGACACAGGGGGGTCTTCCTCCTGAAAAATATATTGTTACATATAAATGTAAAGGCATCATTGGGATCGATAAGAAAGGCAATCCGAAATTTGGAAATAAACACGAAGTGGAAATTTATCTCCACAATCAGTACCCACAACGTTGGCCAGGTATGAAATGGTTGACACCAGTTTGGCATCCTAATATCAACCATGCCAATGGCAGTGTGTGTATTGACGCTGCCTGGTGGTCTGCCAGCCGCTCATTGGATCGCCTGGTAATCATGCTGGGAGAAATGGTGCAGTACAAGAATTATCACGATGACCCTCAAAAACCACCATTTCCTTGGGATATGGAAGCTGCTAAATGGTGCCAGGGATACCGGAAAACTCACCCTGGAGTGTTCCCGGTGGACGGAAGGGAATTACTGCGTCCTGAACGTATCAAAATAGAAAAGAAACCGCAGTTTAAAACGGCAAAACCGAAAATTAAGTTGAAATAAAAAGGAGAATTAAAAATGTCCGATAAAAACGTAACACTGGTTCTACCTTCCGGCGGCTCACGCAACGCTGAAGTACCCGGTGATGTAGAAATTAAAGATCTACTACCCGAATTGGCTACAACTCTGGAACTGCCTACGGTTGGTCCGGATGGACGTCCGGTCAGTTATCGCCTAGACAGCAAAGCATTGGGTCGCGAATTAAAAGAGGATGAAACGCTCGAATCCGCTGGCGTGCCTGAAGATGATCGACTCATGATCACTGCAGATATTACTGCAGGATAAATAACAATTTATTTCATATATACAGAAAAGGAATATCCTTGGAAATTAAGTTGCGCTTCCATCCCGAACAAGAATTACATGAGCATCCCCGTCGGACCCGCATGCCCATTCACCACGCCCTTGAATGGACCCCGCGAGAAAACAGTGAGGATGAATTTACTCCCCTGGTTAAAATTTTCATCACCCCAAATGCCTATATTCGGGTATGCGCGCATGCTGGAAGTGATCTAAACAATGAGGTCGGTGGGTGGATGGCTGGTAAGTATTGTTACGATACAATTTTCCAGCAGGAATTTCTGGTCATTGATACTATCTTGGCAGCTCCTTATACTAATCACGGGGCTGCTCATCTCACGTTTACCAGTGATAGCCAAATCGCCTTGTTCGAATTCTTGGAACGCTACCATCCCGATAAACAACTGGTAGGCTGGTATCATACCCATCCAAGAATGGGTGTGTTCTTCTCTTCCTGGGATGAGTGGTTGCACAAAAATTTTTTTCCAAAACCCTGGCAAGTAGCTCTGGTCGTGGAACCCTTCACCTCCGCTGGTGGTTTTTTCATCCGTCAGAAGAATGGGCAATTGGATACACGTCGTTATTTTGGATTTTATGAATTGATCACTCAAGAAAAAAAAAGCAAGGTTTTCTGGAAAAACTTGAAACCTGAACTAGATCTAGCTAATCCAGAAATGGAGGTATTGGTAATATGAAAAGAACTCACCGTTTCTATACATTAGGGATGACTGGTGCCACTGGTGGATTACTTGGATGGCAGATCAGCAATATGCTGGGGCTCTCATTCACAGCACATCTATTATTAAGTGAAGCCATAGTAGGAGCTTTGATTGGTGGGCTGATCGGTGTAGGCATCGGAATTGGACAAGGACTGCTCGAACAATCTTGGGGAGCTGCCTTTAAAAAGGGGGGGATCACCTTCCTACTGGGCGCTTTAGGAGGTGCCATCGCTTTACCCCTTGCGGAAACTCTCTTTCTAGCAGTCGGCGGCGAGAGTTGGAGTCGTCCATTAGGTTGGGCTATCTTCGGTCTTTTGGTTGGTTTTGCTACCTCAATAACTGGTGGTTCCCAGCTTTGGAAAGGCGGATTGGGAGGGCTCATCGGCGGATTGGTAGGCGGAATCCTGCTGGAAATCAGCCGGGCGCTGCTGGCAGATCTTGCCTTAGGGAAAGCAGCCGGATTGATTCTTCTGGGTTTTTCCACTGGCGTTTTCACCGCCATGATCAGTTTCGTTCTATCGCGCACATGGTTGGAAATCGTGACTGGAAAGATCACTGGTATGGAATTCATTCTGGATAAATTTCTTCGCAAAGACGGTCCTTCAGCGACCATTGGCAGTAGCCCACTGAAAGCAGAGATCGCCATTCCTGATGAGGGGATTGACCCACAGCATGCCATTCTGGAAGGTCACGATACTTATTTTACATTGAAAGATATCAGTATGAAAGGTACCTATCTGGACGGGAAAAAGATCGATGTGGCAAAATTGAAGAATATGCAGCATATCCGCATCGGCAAGACAGAGATGATTTACCATGAAAAGAGGTAGCGTTATGAACAACCAAAACCATAAAATTCTTCTTGTTGGAATATTGATCGCTTCTGTTCTCTTCAATGCATGTGTTAAAGATCAACCCACCACCGACCAGCCAGGGAATGCCGTTTCATTACAGATCACTCAGATAGATACCAGTCAATTCCCTTTGGTCAATGTATATATCTCTGCCAAAGATGTCACTGGAAATCCGGTGCCCGTGCCGGCAAATGACATTGAGTTACTCGAAGATGGATTCCCTGTTGATAAAAAATCCATTCAGGGTATGGATAATGTTGAATCCTTCACCAGTTTATTGTTGATCGATAATTCTGGCAGCATGAACTTCTCAAACAAACTTGAAACAGCCAAGAGCGCTGCATCATCCTATGTTGAACAGATGCGTTCAAGTGATTCTGCTGGCATCATTACCTTCAATACCCAGGTACAAACTGTTCAAGGAATTACCTCAGATAAAGAAACCTTGCTGGCAGGTATTGCCGGAATTCGTGCACAAGGGGATACCGCAATGTGGGATGCCCTACTCAAAGCAATCGGCACGTTGAATCCATTAGCAGGACGTAAAGCCATCATTTTATTGACCGATGGGATGGACAATCAAAGCCAGAACAGTTCTGATGAAATCCTTCAAGCAATCGGCGCAAGCGGGTTATCCATTTCCACCATCGGTTTTGGCACTCAACCGAGTGAAAATGAAAATCCGGATGAATATGAAGGCATTGATGAGAACACGCTGAGAAATCTAGCGCAAAACGCCGGAGGCATCTACGGTTATGTACAGGATGCACAGGAATTGGTTGGACTTTATACAAATATTCGCCAATCATTACAGAGTGAAGTCATGGTCAGCTATATTACTCCGCAAAGTTTGCGAGATGGGGTGTTAAGATCCCTTTCCGTTCATCTGCGGGGAGCTTGGCAAAACAATGTAAGCGGCACTGTTTCTTCATATAATCCCGGCGGTTTGATCCCCGAAGTTCCTGATACCAGCAACTGGCTGCTATTTGGGGTACTATTGGGTATTCTGATACTGGCAATACTCATTCCCATGTCAATAACACGTTATTTGAATAAAAAGAAAAGGAAGAAGATTCGTATCATCTTGAAAGACTGAGATAAGAAAAGGAAGTCCAAAATGGACTTCCTTTTCTTATCTCAGAATATTTCATAACATCCGCGAATTTAAGATTGACAGTTATTTTTTGAAATGTTATAATGTCCATTATCAATCATTTTTCGTCATTATTTTGTCCTTTTTTGTCTTTTTCGCCTCTGAGGAAACCATCAATAGAGCAACACACAACTATCTATTTGAAAGAAATGAAACCAACTCAATCATCCTATTTTCATATTTTCCAACAAGAGAACAAAACAAAGGATAAATAATGAAAAAGAAGAAAGGTATCAAGATATGAAAACTTTTTGGACGGAAGAAATTTTCGGAACGAAAAAACCTATTATTGCCATGTGCCATCTCTCCGCCTTACCGGGTGACCCTTATTATGAAAAAGAAAAGGGAATGAAGTATGTATTAGATTGGGCTCGTAAGGATTTGCGCGCTTTACAGGAAGGTGGTGTGGATGCTGTAATGTTTTCCAATGAATTTAGCCTCCCTTACCTGACCAAGGTCCCTGCGATCACAGTCGCCAGCATGGCTGATATCATTGGCGAGTTGAAAACCGATATCCACATTCCTTTTGGGGTTAATGTTTTATGGGATCCCATTGCATCGCTTGACCTGGCATCTGCTACTGGAGCAAAATTTGTTCGCGAGATCTTTTCTGGTGTATATGCCAGTGATTTTGGTCTTTGGGATACAAATTGCGGGGAGACTGTCCGTCACCAGAGAGCTATTAGCGCAGAAAATGTAAAACTGCTGTTCAATATCGTTCCAGAAGCTGCCAAATATCTGGGTGATCGTGATCTGATTGAAATCGCTAAATCCACAGTTTTCAATCACCGCCCAGATGCCTTGTGTGTTTCGGGACTCACCGCTGGTAGCGAAACCGATATGCAAGTTTTACGCTTAGTAAAAGAAGCTGTACCTGAGACCATCGTTTTTGCAAACACAGGCGTTAGAATCTCCAATGTAAAAGAACAGCTCTCTCTTTCAGATGGCGCTGTGGTAGGAACTACTTTCAAATACGATGGTACATTCGAAAATCACGTTGATCAGGCACGAGTGAAAGAATTCATGGATATTGTTAAATCCATCAGATGAAGAATATTTTCTCTCCTAAAGAAAAAAAGCTCAATGAGCTTTTTTTCTTTTAATCAACCAGTCCACTGCGGATGGCGATCACCGCAGCCTGAGTTCTATCCGTGACATCTAATTTTTCTAAAATGGAACTTACATAATTCCGCACCGTTCCTTCAGAGAGGAAGAGACTCTCGGCAATTTCAGCGTTCGATTTCCCATGCGAGATCAACAGCAATACCTCGTGTTCACGTTCTGTGAGATTTGATCCAATGGTTGTTGGTGATTTCTGCGGAATTTTGGTAATTTGTTCAAATAATTTTCCCGCCACTTTCGAATCTACCGGTGTTTTCCCTATATTGACTTCTTCTATTGCCTGTAACAATCTCTCGCGTGGCGCATCTTTAAGCATGTACCCATCGGCACCATAACGAATGGCATCCAGAACCCATTGATCAGCATCATAGGTCGTTAGAACAAGAATATGAACACTGGGGTATTTTTCTTTGATCTGTTTGGTGGTTTGAATTCCATTGAGGATAGGCATCTTCAAATCCATTAGCACTACATCAACTTCATTCTTCTCCAGGAAATCAAGAGCTTCCAAGCCATTGTAGGCTAAGCCTATCACCTCCACCAGATTAGAGGTACCCAGGATAGCTTTTAACCCTTCACAGACCAACTCTTGATCGTCACAAATCAAAATCCTAATCATCATACAACTCCAAATCGACCTCTATATTGGTTCCACCACCAGGCTCGCTTTTTATATTGATCTTTCCACCTATCAATTCCACTCGTTCTTGCATACCCCGCAAACCGTAATGTTTGACATCTCCTATATCAGCAATAGAAAAGCCTTGACCATCATCAGTATATTGAATATGAATCAATTTATCCATCACATCTATCTTCAAATCGACATGATGTGCTTTGGCATGTTTAACAGTATTCTCGATCGCTTCTTGAATTGTGCGATAAATTACATGGCTAATCTGGTCAGGAAACAAATTGATTTTTATGTCCAAATTATCATAATAGATAAATCCACTGCGTTCCGCACCGCTGATGAGCAGATTCTTTATGGCTTGAAATAAGCCGTAATTTTCCAGTTCTGAGGTTCGTAAATCTTTCAATGCCCTTCTGGTTTCATTCAATCCATTCCGGGTATTTTCCAAGCTTTGCTCTAGAACAATTTTAGCCTGAACAGGATTGGCATCATATAATACTTTCACTGCTTCTAATTGAACAGCAGTACTACTTAAAGTATGAGCCAAGGTATCATGCAGTTCCCGCGCAAGGCGGTTTCTCTCACGGCTTTGGGCCAATTGCTCAGTATAAATAGCGGATTTCCGCAAACGTGCATTCACTTTTTCAAGTTCAATTCTCTGGGAACGCTGAACTTCACTCATCCCATTAATAAAGAAACCCATGATTCCAAAGATCACACCTCGAAATAAAATGGTAACGATTAAAATGAAAAAACTTAATGTGTCCGTTTCAGCAGTCAATAATGAAATACTGATTTCTATCCAGGTAATAAAGCCGCAGAACAAGAACATGGTTTTCTGTGGAAATTGCCAGGCAACGAATAGAACCGGCAGAATCAAGAAAAATAATTGATCAAAGCCAAAGGTAAAAACACCCACATTAAAAATACTCGGAAGTAAGCGAGCACGATTGATTGCAATGGAGTAACCGGGGGTTATGAAACGAGTCAGGATGGTTGTAACAGACAGTAAGGCTAAAATAAATAACAACCGTGGCTTGGTAAGATTCTTTTTTACTTTGTCTAGTCCAAGTACAATAAAAATTCCAACGAAAATAATTGCGGGAATAAATCGAAGCCAATTCACTGTATCAAGGAATCCCCCCATAATAATGAAATCACGAACAATTATGCTCAAAAAGTAAATGATGAATTGAAAAAGAACATAGTATTTTAACAACCGGATTTCCCGGATCTCGATTTCATCCTGGTTCATGCCCTCATATTAACATAAGTTGAGCAAACCATTGTGTGATTCTTATCATGTCCCCCCCTGAAGGCACTCATTCGATTAATTTCTTTTTTTCACTATCTTGAGTGATAGTCAACACTTCGACGATTGGATTATTCCCAATATATTCAAGGAGAAAAGAGGTAACCATGAGACTTAAGGAAACATTTTCATCATTTGTTCAAAAATTCGTCCAGTATTATAAAGATCATAAAAAAAGGACTATCGCTATTGGCAGTGGCATTCTGTTAGTTGCTACCCTGCTTGTGGCGATCCTGGGGGGAAGAAATAAACAGCAATCGAGTGAAACACAGATCATCACTCTATCAAGCGGAAATTTCTCAAAGACGATCGATATCGTGGGAAATGTTAAAGCAGTGCCTTCGGCTGCTATTGCATGGGGCGCAAGCGGCACTATTGGGGAAGTTTACTATAGTGTTGGCGATTCGGTAAGCGAAGGTACCGTTATCGCCAAGCTCGCGGATGGTTCAATTTCCGCCTCGATCCTGGAAGCGCAAACCGACCTTCTTTCAGCACAATATGAGCTGGATCGAGTGATGAATTCGGATTCCGATTTTCAAACAGCCGCACAAGCATTAGAAGACGCCGAATATGACTACCGTGCGAAAAAAGACGCTCGAGACTATTGGAATTTTAATGGCACCGATCAGGCTCTGATCGATCAGACACGATCAGCATATCACACTGCCGACATCGAGGTATGGAATCTTCAAAAACAATATGATGCTCTGGCTACCGATGATCCAGATAAAGAAAACACTTATACTGCTTTGCAGAATGCAATATTAACCAGGGATAAAGCACTTCGTAATCTGAATTATTTATTGGGTCATTCATATGACCACAGTGTTGAGACTGACTATATTGAATATAATATGGCTGTTGCAGTACTGGAAGAAGCTCGTATTACCTATCAAAGATATCTGGATAATTCAGATGAAATAGCAGCTGCGCAAGCAAAGGTTCAGGCTCTGGAAAATACTGTCAATTCAGCCTCGATCATTGCTCCTTTTGATGGGGTTATAACTGACATTTCTGCCAATGTCGGTGAATCTGTTTCCAGTGGAGAAACAGGCGTTCAATTGGATAATCTAAGCAATCTTGTCATCGAAGTATCCGTTTCAGAAGTTGATGTAAATGATATTAAACTGGGACAAACGGTAAATATCACATTCGATGCAATTCCCAGTAAGAAATATCAGGGAACAGTCACTGGTATTTCACAAGCAGGAGATGACTCATCGGGCATGGTGGAATTCAAAGTATCCATCACCGTCACCGAACCAGATGATGAAATCAAACCTGGATTCACCGCAGTAGCATCAATCATCGTGCAGGAAATTGAGAACGCAGTATTGGTACCAAATTTGGCCATCCAGAGTTTGAACGGAAACAGTATTGTCATGGTCGTGACAGAAGATGGATCAATCGTACCTACGCCTGTCGAAGTTGAAGTAAGCGGTGATTCATATTCCGTTCTTAAAAATAGCACGCTCAGGGAAGGTGATCAGGTTGTCATCCAGCTTGACCTCACTTCGATTTCCGATTTTGCCGGTGGGTTTGGTGGAGCCATGTTCCTGGGTGGTGGAGGAATGAGAGTCAATAGTGATACCGACCTACAATCACCGCCAGAACAATAAAAGGACAGACTCATGATCAAGAATGTTGTTGAAGTTTTTGATGTTGTAAAAACTTATAAAATGGGCGAAGCAGTACAGGTGCACGCATTGCGAGGTATTTCTTTCAAAATAAAATCTGGAGAAGTTGTATCTATCATGGGTCCTTCAGGTTCGGGTAAATCCACTCTTATGAATATCATAGGGTGCCTGGATAGATCAACAAGTGGTAAATATATTCTGGATGGTGAAGATGTATCTCAACTGCGCGATGATGGTCTGGCCACGATTCGTAATAAAAAGATCGGATTTGTATTCCAAAATTACAACCTGCTTCCCCGCACCTCTGCATTGGGGAATGTTATGTTGCCTCTACGGTACAACTTCACAGATCAATTGACCCCACACAAGCAGAAAGAGATGGCGGTATCTGTGCTGGAACAGGTGGGGCTGAAAGATCGCATCGATCATAAACCCTACGAACTTTCAGGTGGACAGCAGCAGCGGGTCGCCATCGCACGCGCCCTCATCAATGATCCGGCTATCGTGCTGGCAGATGAACCAACCGGAAACCTTGATTCCGTATCAGGGAAAGAAATCATGGAACTGCTTTTAAAACTCAACCGGGAAAAAAAGGTAACCCTGATTCTTGTGACACATGATCCAAAGATCGCCAAACTGACCCAGAGAGTGGTTCACATCATTGACGGGAAGGTAAAAAAATGAGTCTATTTAGCTATGTTAAAGAAGCAATGGAGAGCTTGGTCTCTAACAAAATGCGCACATTCCTTACTATGTTAGGAATCGTTATCGGTGTCGCAGCAGTAATTTCAATGCTCTCTATTGGGGAAGGTGCTTCAGCCTCTATTACCAGTTCAATCGAATCAATGGGAACGAATGTCATTTATGTTTTCCGTGATAATAGCGTTGCCAATTCACAGGCACTTACTATCTCGGATGCAAATGCACTTAGCGAGATCAAATCAAATAACTTTTCAGCAGTAGCACCACTGGTATCCGATAATCGGGAGGTATCTTTCAGCGGTAACTCGATCACAGCCCAAATTTATGGAATTACACCAGAATATGCAACCGTTCGCAATGAGAATGTAAACTACGGCTCTTTTATCACGGAAACTCAGGTGGAAAATCGTTCCACTGTTGCGGTAATTGGTGTAGATATCGCCGATGAATTGTATGGGACAACCTCCAATATCATTGGCAATAAAATACGTATTGGCAATTATCTTTATACTGTAATTGGCGTCCTTGAATCGAAGGGGGGTACGACCCTGGGTTCGTCTGATAATCAGATTTTTGTACCCATAACAACCGCTCAAAGCAGACTGATTTCATGGTCATCCACCAAAGATGCCGTTGATCAGATTTATGTGTCTGCCACCAACACCGATACGATTGATGCTGCCATCAATGAAATAACATCGGTTTTAAAAAGCCGCCATGGGATCCCCCTGACAAACGATGCTGACTTCCAATTGTTTTCTCAAGAGACACTAACAGAGGCTGCTACTTCCATTACACAAATCCTAACCATCTTTTTGGGTGGAATTGGGGCAATCTCATTGCTTGTTGGTGGAATTGGCATCATGAACATCATGTTGGTCACGGTCGTGGAAAGGACAAAGGAAATTGGTCTTCGTAAAGCAGTCGGTGCTCGCAAAAAAGATATCCTCACTCAATTCCTGGTTGAATCCCTCTTCATAGGGTTGGTGGGCGGCATTATTGGAATCTTACTGGGAGCCGGAATATCAGCAATTATAAAAAGTGTAGCGTCCATGGGAAATACAGTGTTGAATCCGGTGATTACAAGTGGTTCCGTTTTGCTTGCCACTCTTTTTTCTGTCGGTGTCGGTTTATTGTTTGGAATTTACCCTGCTAATCGCGCGGCTAATCTCGAGCCGGTTGAAGCATTACGCACAGAATAAAAAATTTGTAAGGAGGAAAGATGGTCGATTTCGTATCATTTGTTTTCATTCTAATCAGCACGCTTTCCATGATTTCGGGATTTCTTTTCCTTTCGATGAGCACCGGTCTATTCCGAGAATCGAAAACGAAACTTATGGGAAACACCACGGAGTTTTTCAAATCCTCGACTGTCTCTTTGAGAAAATTTGGAATCGTCTTATCCGGATTTGGTTATACTTCATTTCTTATCGCGATATTGTTACAGATAAGGGCATTGAATATGATCTAGATTACATCAACCTTCTCTTCCTGAAGAGCGGCTGTCTCCAGCCGCTCTTCTCTTATTATTGAGATTATTAGACAGGTTTTTTCTTTGGTTCCAACATCGCAAAAGTCACACCTGATGGTTCATTGAATAAACAGATTCTGGTGCCACTGGGCAATGTTTGAACACCTTCCTCAATGAAACCGCCATGTTCCTCAACTTTTTCAGCCATCTTTTCTATATCTTCAACCTGGATATACAGAGTAAGGAAAGGTAATCTGGCTTTTTTAAGCGTAAAGATACCTCCATCAATCGGTGGGGAATTTTCTTCTACTTCTGTCACGTAAAAACCAAGACGCTCATCCCTCTTCAAGTCCCATTCAAAAACCTCTCTAAAGAAATTCACTGTTTTCTCCTCGTCATAAGATGCCAATTCCCAAAACACAATCGGATTTTTTTGCATGATCAACTCCCTTCCCAAAATTATTATAGACAACCGTAAACAAAAGCCAATTAGACATTTGGATAATTCTGGTATCATAATCGCTGGCTTGGAGTAAAGAAATGAATAGAATTTCTCATACCCTTGAATTATTAAATTCGGATATTCCTGGTGAAGGAATTCACGTTGAAGTGATGGAAATCATCACCGGATTTAAAGGTTTGGGATCAATAGAAATGGCGAGGAACCGTCTTGACCCATATATTGACCTTTTTTCAAATCAGATCAGAATCAATGCATACAAACAGGTCCTCGTTTCATACGGGCAAGTTGAACGATTGGTATTCCTTCCCAATAAACACAGCCCGTATGCTATACGTGTCTATCTAAAGCAATCAAAGTATACATATTCGTTTACGATTTTGGATCAAGATTTATTGGTAAAAATATTTGATTATATTTCAGCCAGATTGATCACAAGTTGAGATATATATATTTCAAAGTAAACCACTCAGCACTTTTATGCCTTCTTTTCCTGCTTCTTTTGCCAACATAGCGATCTCGGATAAAGATAGATTGTTTCTCTGCAATATCACTTCCAATAACATGGGTAGATTCAAACCGGTAACCACATCAATTGCATCATATTTTTCTATCATCGTTGAAGTAACATTGAACGGCGATGCCCCAAAGAGATCAACCAGGATCAGAACTCCGGTACCGTTATGGTGTAGTTGAGCCAAACCAGTACCTATTCGAACGGCTAACTCATCTATTGAATCATTTTCAGTGAGTGCATATGTCAGGATACCATCTTGCTTTCCAATGATAAGGTTCACCGCGTCCAGTAGCCCTGCTGCGAACATACCATGCGAAACCAATATAAAATTAATCATCTTCAACCCAACCTAAAATTATAGTATTTTTTTTGTAAAACTTCACAAATATCAAGAAGAATAAACAAGTCTTCCATCAATGATAGTTTTATAAATATTCATCTCCTCATCATGGACAATAATATCTGCTACACTACCCTCTTTCAAAATCCCAAAATTTTTCAAGCCTAGACTATTGGCTACATTTTGGGTAGCTAATTTAAGTGCCATTCCAAGAGGAAGATCAAGCATTGTCACTGCATTCTTTACTGCTTGGTTTAATGTCAATACGCTACCAGCAAGATTTCCGGATTTCAATCGTGCGACATTATCTTTTACATAGATATGACGATCCCCTGGTCTTATAAATTCCCCGTCCCCCAACCCGGATGCTTGGATGGAATCAGTGATCAATATCATTTTATCTAAGCCCTTTGCTTTCAGCAACGCTTTAACCGCTCCTGGGTGAACATGGCTTCCGTCAAGTGTGATCTCAGCAAAAATCTCATCGCACACCATTACTGCACCAACAATACCCGGACTATGATGCTCTAATTGTGACATTGTATTAAATGTATGGGTTGATCGATTTAATCCGTGCATTACTGCACGAATAATTTCCTCGTATGTTGCATCAGAATGTCCAACCGAACAAATCACGTTACGACTTACCAAGTGGTCAATCAACTCGATTCCCCTATCTATTTCCGGGGCCAGCGTCATGATGCGAACAGCATCATCGAAGTATCCGAGATATTCATCCACATCTGTAATTTTTACCGGGTTTTCTTCATCAAAGGGTTGTGCCCCTTTTTTTTCCTTGCTAATATATGGGCCTTCAATATGAATCCCAAGAAGCCTTGCTCCGGGACTCCCTTTTTTAACCAATCTGGTCAACACCTGACATGCTTCAAGATAGCCATCTTTTAACCCTGCAGATAAAGTTGCCAGAACAGCAGTTACACCGTTTGAGGCATACCATTCTAATAATTGATCGATTTCATCATCAGCAACCGTGAGAAAATCATATCCAGCTCCTCCATGCGTATGTGAATCGATCAATCCCGGACTTATGAATGCTCCACCAGCATCGATTATGCTAGGATATTCTTCATCAGAAATCCGGGTATCATTCCCTATGAAGACAATCCTATTTCGATTTATGCCGACAGCGATATTAGTTTGAATACCGTTGGCGGTCGCCACTCTTCCGTTTTTAACTAATAATCCTGATTGTTCTGTCATTTAATACCTCAAATCAGGAATTCGATCACCATAAACATCTGCAAAATGCTTATTATGCGCATCACCTGCGGGTGTGTTACGGCTGACACGAACAGGTGGCATCACATTTTTCTCTAGTAATTTTTCCACCGCCATGCAGTAAATAGAATGTAATAAGGTCACATTTGCAACGGTCGAAAGCGGTCCGGTTTTGATTTTTGTACCCGGTAATGAGACACTTGCATCTCCATAGGGCACATGGGTATCTATCGCCAGATCCACAACATCTGCCAATACTTCAATCTTCCCATTACGTGCTTTTTCCGCATGTTCAAAGGAGGTTATCGCAACCGTAAATACCCCCTTTTCCTTACCACGTTGTGCAACCTCAACAGGTAGAGGATTTTTTCCTGAATTTGAAAAAATAATAAGCACCTCTCCCGGACACCCATCAAAATTTCTCATTATTGCGGAACCAACACCAGGAATTCTTTCGAATCGATCAATTTCCAATTCTTTCATGACCGGTTTTGAATTAGAAAAACTTCCGGCGCGCATGAAAACTTCAAGTGCCGCAAGGATAGAATGCCCTGAACCGAATAGATGAACAATTCCACCTGTTGCCGTTGAGTCGGCGATCTTCTCACCGGCTATTTGGATTTTTGGCATTTCTTCGTGTTCAAGAACATCTACCAAATTTCTTACATTGTCAAGATAAATATTTCCCATGCTCATGATCGTTGTCCTTTTAGTAAACCAAATCTGGGATTCTGGCTTTATATTTTTCAATAATTCTATGATTGTGTTCATCCCCGCCAGGAATATTACGACTCATGCGAATGGGTGGTAGAACATTACTGGCAACCAACAAATCTACAACCTCTGCGGTCAGCATATGCACAATTTCAACTCCGGCCAGGGTAGAGAGTGGTCCAAAACGAACCGCCCCATCGGGGGTTGAAAGCGACGCATCTCCAAAGGGTGCATGCGTATCAATGACCAAATCTACAATTTCATACAACTTCTTCCCGCTTTTATGGTTACTTTTTACATGTAATGAATGATCCATAGCAGTTATTGCAGCAGTAAACAGCCCCATTTGCTTTCCAATCAATGCAACATCAATTGGAAGGGGATTTGCTCCAGAAGTAGATACGACAATTAGAATTTCTCCCGGTAATCCGGTGAACGAGCCCATTAATGCCTGCCCTACTCCATCGATCCTTTCTAATTTTCCAAGAAAATTATCCAAACTGATCGGTTTCGAATTAGTCAGGGTTCCAGCGCGAGTATAAACTTCTTTAGTAAGCAACATAGAATGCCCAGATCCAAACCAGTGGATAACCCCGCCCTGCATGGTGGATTCCGCCATTTTTTGTGCCAGTGTTTTGATCTTCGGTGATTCTTCATCTCTGATTTTTTTGATGATGTCCAGAGATATATCGACGAATTGGTTCATTGAGTCCATAACATTGCCTTTAATATTTTTCCAGTACTTTATTTAGATTTGTAATCGATTGATCTGGAACAAACTGCACCTCGATGGAATATCCCATTTGGGCGAGCTCTTTCCACGCTTTTAATTCTGCTTCCGTTGCTTTCACTTCTTTGGTCAGATTGATCTTCGCATCAGGTTGGCGAACACCACCCACGTTGATCTTTTCGATCCTTAACCCGTTTTTGATTAATATGAGCAGATCAATTGGATTTTTCACCAAGACCATCACTGCGGAATTATCCCAAGCATCTTCCGCTATTTTGGTTTTAGCCTCTTCCATGGTCAAAATCTCAACTTGTACACCAGGTTTAGCAGCCATCTTCAGTAAATTTTTTTGCAGCGCATTACCTGCCACTTGATCATTCACTGCCATAATCACTCTTGTATTGGTCAAATTTGTCCAACCAAGCGTTATCTGTCCATGGATCAATCTCTCATCAACTCTTGTAAACACTACTTTCATCATTCCTCCAAATGCCGAATTGCTCAATAGCGGGCTGGAGTAAACACACCCAACCCGCCATTGAATGCACTACCCTTGAATAGAATTTATCAAGATACTCTAGCCAAGAATCTTTAGAGCTCCTAACACACCGCCTACGATCAAGATTATGAGCAGAACCTGTGTATTCTTAAGTCCCTTCTTAATCCCAAAGTAGACACCCAAAGTGGCAAGTAACGGCAATAATTTGGGGAGGATACTATCGAGCATTGTTTGCAGAGTAATGGATGCATCCTGAATAGTATAAACAACAGGAGTTTTAATATTAAGCCATGTACCCACCAAACCACCCACACCCATTAAACCAGCAATCGTTGCACCTTCGAGTAATCTGCTCATGCTGGATTGGTCCATCTCCTCAAAGAAACGGGTCCCAAATTTGAAACTAATACTCAAAGAATTCCAGCGCAACCAGAAATGAGCCACGTTAACAACCAAGAAGAACAGAACCGGTGCAATGGGATTACCCTGTAATGCCAGGGATGAAGCGACACCTCCCATAATCGGAACGAGGGTTCCCTGAACCATTGAGTCACCAATACCGGCTAGCGGTCCCATCAAGCTTCCTTTAACAGCTTGGATGGATTGCTCATCGACTTCTTCGGGATTTTCAGCGCGTTTTGATTCAAGTTCTGCAACAATAGCCACAATTGGACCAACAACCCAAGGATTTGTATTAAGGAAAGATAAGTGACGTTTCAACGAGGCGGAAAATTCTTTTGACCCTTTATAGATTTTTTCCAGGAATGGCATAAGGGTCCAGGTAAAACCTAGCGCTTGCATACGATCAAAACTGAAAGCTGATTGTAGAGCAAATGATCGCCAGAACATTTTGACCTGATCTTTTTTTGGCACAACACTAAACTGGTCGATCTTACCTTTACTCTTTGAACTAAGTAGACTCAAGCCGCCTTTTTGCGACACATAAAATGCAGCAGCCATGATGCCAACCAATGAGACTCCCAATACACCCCATCCAGCATAAGCAGCGATCGAAAAACCAATAAAGAACCAAGGAATAAAGGATGGTGATGCCAGAGTACTCAATAGGATACCGAAACCTAGCGCGGGTAAGATCTTTCCTGCAACGGAGATCCCAGTGCGTACTGCTTCAGGCAGAGCCGTTGAAGCAGCCGCCACGGCGTCCTGTCCAAGAACCAACGCGACAAAGACAGGAATGGCTGTTGATAAACCATGGGCAATATTTCCGAGATGAACCATCGCTGTAATACCAGTGGTATTGCCTTTTTCAGCATATTTTTCCGCAGCATTTACAAAAATTGTCGATACTGTTTTGGCTAATAATTCACCCAATGAGCCCAACAAAGCAGCCGGTACGGCGATTACAATTGCCTCTTCAACAGATAAACCGGCAGAAATTGCAAAAGCAGTACCAAGTACCGCCCCAACTGGAATGTTCGGTGGAACTGATCCACCAATAGCCGTGGCACCCATGAACACTAATTCGAGTGTTCCGCCAATAATAAGCCCGGTTTTCAAGTCACCCATTACCAACCCTGCAAGGGGTGCCATAATAATTGCCCGTTCCAGGAATGGCGCTCCCATAAATCTACGGGAATAGTATCCAAAGCCTGCTATAAGGGCCAACAACAAAGCAAGACCTACTGTAATTTCCATATCAATCCTCCAATTTATTTTGTAATCGATAAAGATATACTGCTAAATCAGTTTGCTTATGAATCCTCCTTCCTCAGAGCAGAATGACTTCTACTCCCTTTTGCTCGATTTTTTTGACCAGATCTGCAGAAGCTTTTTTCGTAGTAACAATCGTTTTTACTGATTCAATATCAGCTGTCTTATATGTTGCAATATGCCCGATCTTGGTATGATCTGCTGCAACAATTACATTCTCGCTGACGGAATAAAAGACTCGATCAATCATCAACTCTTGTGGATAATCACTGGTAAAACCAAAATCAGGGTGAATCCCACTCATACCCACAATAACCTTGTTGAAATGCAATCCTTTTAAGGTCATTTCAGCAAACTGCCCAATAAATGTGAATTCCTTATGACGAAGATATCCTCCTACCATAACCAGATTAATTGATTCAATTTGAGCAATCAGGTTTGCTAAAGGCAATGAATTAGTAACAATGGTTAGATTCTTTATTCCAATAACATATTTTGCGACCCAATATGCGGTAGTTCCAGCACCAATGTAGATCGTCTCACCTGGTTTTATCAGGGATGCAATATATTCACCAATCAATTGCTTTTCTACTCGCTGCATATTTACACGGGTTAATAGTTTGCGGAAACTGGATGGCATTAATTCATCAGAATTTACAGCACCACCATGCGTACGTCTAATCAATCCTTTGTTTTCCATTTCATTTAGATCACGTCGGATTGTTACAACAGAGACATCAAATTTCGAAGCAAGGTCATTCACATCAACTTCTTGATGTTTGTCCAGATACTCTTGAATTTTTGTCTGTCGTCGTTCTTTGAACATAAGCACCGCCTATTTATCGTATTTCACAAAATCATCCAATTGATTCATGATTACCTTACAATTCTCCACCAAAAATTCCCCAATATCCAATGCCCAGGGGCTTTTCAAAGTTTCATAAGTAAGATTTACTTCGTTGATTGGGAAATAGCCCATATAGTCATTGGCATAACTGATGATCATCACTGGTTGATTTGGAAACGCTGCTTTGATTGCCATAGTAATTCCAGCAAAAGGTTCTCCCGGAATGGTTACACACGTCAGCTCCCCGATTTTGAAACCCTGTATCTCAGAACGAATTGATTTTGTATCGCTAAATAGTTTGGAATACTTCAGTTGCGCACTTGCACCCTGTATTTTTGTTTCAGCCTTACGTAATTCACTCTTATCGATCTGAGCATTCCTTAATTTTTCGAATTCCTGCTCATATGTTGAGAGTTCTTCTCGAGCCATTTCAATTGATGGAAATACTCGTAGGGGCAATTCAATTCGGGAAATCGTACTGGTAATATTTTTCCGTAAAAGAGATTGGGCTGTCTGCATTGCCTGGATGATATTGCTAAATAGCAGCAATCCAAATCTATCCAATTCGTTAAAGTCTTGGAATTGACGCGTAAAGCGAGTACTCACATCACCAGAACCGCCATTCATAAACATAAAAACCGTTTGGGGAAATAATTTGTGAAAATATTTACGGGCTGCTCCAGGAAGATCTGCTGAAATGAACAGATTCTCCGGTCCCATCACGGTTGGATGACAACCATAATTGACCAACAATGCCAGTATCCTATCTTCCCCTTCAATTTTTAATATCGACAGATCCTTATCGCTTTCTTTTAATGGATCAATTCTATTGAGACAAATATCAGCAACCTTAACTTTCCCATAGCTAAAAATTGCTTCCTGAGATGAGGTTTTTGCCCATGAAGCTGCTCCGACGATCTTTTCAACCGTGTTTTGCCGAAGGGGAGAACTGATATTGGTTGACTCCCGTGGGAAAGCATTGCAATATCCATCAGGGCCCGAATGGGTATGGGTACAACATACCAGAACAGCCTCTGGCGTTATTTCCAAAGATTGATAAATTTCTTTTCTAATCTGAGCCACAAAATCTGCATCCACCGCAACCAAGTCCAAACCTACCAACAGTAACTCATGGAAAGAATCATTTAGATAGACAGTTTGAGCCAACAATGGATCGTGAATTCCCCTACTATTTTCTTTTCGGGCGCCGTAGCCAGCAAGAGGGATTCCAATAGGAGGAGTGATATCTACTTGCTTTGCGCCACAAATAACCATGACAAATAATTTCCTTTCATAAAGATATTATGAGAATCGGAAGGATATGTCAATTATTCGTTCACAATCGATCATTTCGATTATGTTTCTTTTTAATCAAGGAAAATGATAGGGAATCTATTCTAAAAATATTTTAAGCTAGGGGAATAGACGCAATGTTTTGATTACCACGATCATGGAAGCACTAACTATTGGAATCACTTATACAAATATGTAGTCAGAAATAAAAAAACTAGAATTCAAAAATTGAATATATTAAAAATCGTAATAATGAAAAGTGAAATCGAAAACAGAAGCTAGTTAAAATGAGCGCGGAGAGGCTCGAACTCTCAACCAATGGCTTAAAAGGCCACTGCTCTACCATTGAGCTACGCGCCCGAAGAGAGTGTTATTTTAACATGCCATGCATTAGGCGTCAACGAATTCAATTGAATTATTTGTGGAAGGGAATTAATTATTTTTGGGGAGAAGTATGCGCTTGACCATGTTCTTTATCTTTTTGATTCGCATTCGATGTTATGCTGGAATGGTATTCACTAACCGGATGGAGCAAAAGGGCAAGTTGGTTTAATGCTTCGTGATCATATTCCCTCTTCCCACAAATATCACACACCCAGGCGGGGAAATCTGGCACCGTGATCATCTCATCATTCAACCATGTAAAATATGTCACATTGGTTTTATGCATCTGTCCAATATTACATTCACTGCAGGGAATCATGCTTTGGGGTTTGCTGTACGTTCTCAATTCATGCCCTCACTTGTGTGCATTATACCATCTAGTTAAAATAAAAATCAGTTCCTCCAAATACCGATTTCTATCAAGGGGTTCTTTTGGGGATTAGAATTGAGCTGAAACAGAATCAACAATTCCAACAATCACTGAAATGACACATGCGTCAGGGTTATTCATAACCTGTCTGGCGCCACTTCCTTCTCGCAATATCAATACAGTATCCCCAATACCCGCGTGGCTATTATCAAGCGCAAGAAAGCTACCTCCATCCTTTTCATCTATCATATGCATCGGTTCAATAACTAGGAGCCGGCGGTCTTTATAATGAGGATGGCTAATGGTTGTTACTACTGTGCCCACGACTTTTCCAATGATCATTAATTTCCTCTATGTAAACGCATTCCAACCATCTTTTAATATATAACTGAATTCTCCATCTGGTTTGACCTCTAATTCATCCACGATACCTACCAATGCCAGATCAACCGGCACAAATTTCACGTCCGGCATTGCCAGTGCTGCCTCCCGCGAACGCACCATGACGCATAGATCCTCCAGACCAGCCTGCACCACATCCACCGCGACTTGCAAAGGACCAACCGGGTTAAGTTGCTTGTCCAAAGGCTGCACAATCAGGAGCTTCATCCCCTCCATGTCCTGGTACTTCTGCGTACAAACAGCAGTGCCTTTCACTCTACCAAATAGCATTTCTTAACCCAACCCAAGGTCTTTGGCCACACGATCAATTACGGCATCCAACATGGCAGCATCAACGCTACTGCCCATTCGATTTTTTACTGTCTCACGAACCTTTGTCTTGATCTCAGCCACACGAGAAGTATTTTGGATTTGGACATTTGACGTATTATTAACAGACTTTTTAATTGATTTTGAAGGTGTTGTATTGATATAAGGCCGAATCGGTGCTGCCGGAGGTGTTTCATCCGCCTGCACCATTTTCATATCAAGCTTATTGGCTCTTTCATAAGCCAGGTCGGTCATCACGATATCATCGGCCAGAGTGATAGTCATGATACCTTGACGGAATAGGTCTTCTACATCGCGTTCCGTATAAAATGTTTTTGCCATGCACAACCTCCCGATCTCTTTAACCGGCAATTCCTTCCAGATTCTCAAGCGCTTTTATGGCTGCGTCTCTAGCAGTGACTATTTCAGATTCCGTACCAGAAAGCCACATACGTCCGAAACGACCCACACTGGAGACATGTACGATCTTGATATTGGTTCTTTTTTCAGCTTCATTACAAGCATAATTAATATATGCTGCAGGAGCACATTCCAATACCAACATAGTTTCGCCCGGTACCAACATGCTACCGCGGCGGAAGCGGTTCAATAATTGAGCTTGGTAGGAATCAACACGGGTGATAACCTGTACCGATGCGATCTGTGGTTTCACGCGATCTTCCTTTTTCAATCCGAGGCGATCAAGCACTACCTGACCTGCTTCGATAACAGCCGCTTGATTCATGGAATGTACTTCAAACATACCAAATTCTCGTTCCACGATCTGTGCGCCTGGTTTTGCTTCAGTAGCTTTTACTGCAATATCCACCGTTCTGAATACTTCATTACCCGGAGCCATTTCGATATATAAAGATGCCATTCCCTCAGTTGGAAGATCACCTTGGGTTACCGTCCCGATGAACGCTGCATATTGTGCTTGCATACGATCAAGCAAGCAATAACATCTCAATTGAAAATTATCTGCCATAAACATTCTCCTTTTCTACAGTCATCTTTGCATGTTGCATCGCAATCCCGATGGGTGTTACAAAGAGTGGTTTTTCTGGTGAGCTGGTTGGAATACCGGTATAATTTTGCACCACTTCTGCCATACCTGGAAAACAAACAGCACCACCTACCAGGGAAATTCCTGTAATGCTACGTCCGTTCAAATGTCGGGCAACAATGCTGCCCACTTTCTCCATCACCGGGCGAACAACCGGAAATAGTGTTTTTTGCATGGTCGCTGTCTTTTTCAGTTCTTCAGCTTCTTCAAAACTGATATCCCTTGCTCCGGCTATCACCAATGTGAAGTGAGTTCCGCCAGTCGCTTCATCCGCAGAATAGACTACATCTCCATCTTCCACCAGGGCAATTCCGGTCGTCCCACCCCCGACATCCACAATTGCACCATTTCGGATGCCCAGTAGATTATTCGCGGCGGTTGGTTCATCCACCAACCCTACACACTCGAGTCCGGCAGCTTCGACCACATTGGCAGTTGCACGTACCTCAACCTGTGGCACACCTGGGGGATAAGAACTGGCTGCTTCTGTTAAAGTTCTACCGATCCGTGCTTCCACACGTTCCTTCATCCCTTTAAGTCGGTCGACCGCCCCAAAATAATCGACCACCAATCCATCTTTTACCACCTGGGCAAATTGATACTCGCCAGCGACCGGTTGCAGATCTTTATCCAACACAACCAAGACCAGGTAGGCCGTACCCAGATCAGCACCTACATAAAGAGGTCCATCTTCGATAGGCGCTGGCGAGGTATTTTGCATCTGACTCGGCAGAATCACTTGCTCTGCGCACATCAGGTATTGTGTGAGATCAAACTCACCTACTTTGCCCAGCACGATAATCTACTTTGATCCGTGCTTATTTTGCAGAAGTGGTACGACCACTGATACTGCCCTTTTCCTTCTGCGGCAGGATCATTTCGACATCGCTATGGGGTCGAGGAATGACGTGGACGGAAACCAATTCACCAACACGCTTTGCAGCGGCGGCTCCGGCATCCGTGGCGGCTTTCACCGCTCCCACATCACCGCGCACCATAACGGTCACATAGCCACCACCGACATATTCTGAGCCGATGAGTACTACGTTTGCGGCTTTGACCATTGCATCAGCGGCTTCAATTGAGCCGACCAGACCCTTGGTCTCCACCATTCCTAACGCGATTAATTCAGGATTTACTGCCATGATTTATTCCTTTCTTTCTTTTTAATTTTGTGCAAGAACTTCTAGCATTACCTGTTTCACAATGCTTTCAAGTTCCTGCTGGGTGGGTCCTGAGGAAGTTGGCGACCCAACCATGGCTGCATCAGGCGGAGGTGTGATTTCATACGCCAGACGCTTGACATTGAACAGGTGATGGACGGTTATATTGTCACCAGTTACCGAACCGCCCTCCCCGCCTGCTCCCAATGTTAATGAGGGCATGACGCCCGTAGTTAATCCAACTGCCCCCAGAGTGCTCATGGTATTAACCAAAATACGGAAAACCGGCTTCTCCAGCCCGAATGCCATGATGACATTTTGATCAGTGGCATGCAACACCAGAGAATGCCCTCTTCCGCCGAAATAGATCAATTCAATACAACGCTCACAACCTTTTTCCCAATCTTCTTCTTCATACCAACCCAACACTGTAGTCAGTTTTTCTCGAGAGAGTGGTTCTTCAGGCCCCACACGATTAAGGCGAACTATGATCACACGAGTATCAGAAGGAAGAGTAAAACCACCCAACTGCGCAAGAAATTGCGGTGATTTTCCTACAGTTGCCACATTCATGGATCCATCAGGGTTGAACAACAAATGACGCAGAATATTAGTCGTTTTTTCATCTGCAAAGTAAGCACCATTCGCCTGCATCAATTGTGCTAATCTATCCGCAATAGGTTTATCTGCCACAACCGATTGTTCAGATGCACAGATCAAAGAATAATCAAATGATTTACTGGAAACGATATAGCGAGCTGCTTTTTCCAGGTCTGCACTGCGATCCACATATGCAGGTACATTTCCCGGACCTACTCCATAGGCCGGTTTTCCAACCGAATGAGCTGCTTTTACCATACCGCTTCCACCGGTTGCCAGAATAACCCGCACTCTTTTATGTTTCATTAATTCTTGAGTGCCGGCAATTGAAATATTGCGCATACAGTTTATTAATCCTGCTGGAGCACCAGCATTCTCAGCTGCTTGCTGCAATGTTCTAGCAGTTTCATAACTGCAGTTGACCGCAGAAGGATGGGGGGCTAGCACGATTGTATCCCTTGCTTTAACGGCTGAAATCGCCTTTGCCATGACAGTAGAAGTAGGATTGGTGCTAGGAGTTAAGCCTGCCACCACACCCATCGACCAGGCAATTTCATAAATTCTTTTTTGTGGATCATGATTAATAACACCTACCGTCTTTACATCCCGGATGCTTTCCCACAAAACACGGGAAGCCAGCTCATTTTTCAATTTTTTATGGGCAGCAATACCATAACCTGTTTCTTCAGAAGCCATTCTTCCCAATCGGTCGGCTGCCTGATAACCTGCCTCTGCCATTGCCAAACATACCCGATCTACTTGTGCTTGATCAGCTTTACCCCATATTAATTGCGCTTCGTATGCCTGGTCAGCCAAATCTCGTGCTTCTTGGATAGAAAGTAGGTCTTTATCAATCTGCATTATTCACTGCCTTCCTGCTATTTTCGAAAGACTACCTTACCTTCAACGTCCAATGTATCAATGACTGCCATGATCACGGCATCCACTGGACGATTTTTCGTAATTTCAGTTTGCCGCGCGCTAGAGCCATGTGCCGTCAGCACCAAATCTCCCACACCAGCATCGACACTATCAATTGCTACGTATGGCTTCCCTATCGGTGCTCCAGTTTCATCCGTTGGTCGGCAAAGCAGTAATTTTTGGCCAATCAATGAAGGATCTTTTATGGTCGAAACAGTTGTACCTATCACGCGAGCAATTAACATAGCAAGCTCCTATTCTTTAGTAGTTCTTCGTTCCAACAGCGGGTATAGAAGAAGATGTTCCTTCTCCTTTTACGATCTTGATTCCAGCACTGGCGCCAATGCGGGTTGCGCCAGCACTTACCATTTTCTCAAAATCTTCACGGGTTCTGACCCCACCTGCCGCTTTCACGCCTAATAATGGGCCAACTGTTCGCCGCATTAATGCCACATCTTCAACAGTTGCGCCTGCTTTCGAAAAACCAGTGGAAGTTTTAACATAATCAGCACCAGCTTCTTTAACCAACAAACAGGCAATCTTTTTTTCTTCATCTGTCAATAAAGCAGTTTCAATAATGACCTTTACCAGTACATCGTGAGAATGGGCTTCTTTTACTACGCCGCGAATATCGCGCGCGACCAGTTCATAATTTTTATCTTTCAATCCACCTATGTTGATGACCATATCCACTTCTTCGGCACCCTCTTCAATTGCCTGGCGTGTTTCAAAGACTTTTACTTCTGGGGTAGTTGCACCTAGAGGAAACCCGATGACAGTACAAACTTTAACACTGCTGCCGCGCAATAAACTTTTACACAACTTGACTTGGGTAGGATTCACACAAACGGACGCAAAACTGTATTTTCGGGCTTCAAAACATAATTGGGAAATTTCCTCCCTGGTTGCTTCTGCTTTTAATAAAGTGTGGTCTATTTTACTAGCCATTTCAAGATTATCAGGAATATTACCAAGGGTGGTAGTTAATCTCTCGGCACCAGCACTGATGATTTCCCCAAATTCATCAAAACAAGTGGTGACTTGTAACCCATCCACTACCTCCACTTTGCATAATTGCCCTTTATTGGTAGAAAGGTTCTCCTCACGCATGACATTGAGAATCTCTTTGGTGATAATTTCGGCAAGAGCCTGTACCTGTTCTTTATTAGAGTCCATAATTCATCCTCTTTTCAAAAAACGACTTTCCACTTCCATTATTTTATCCACACGTTTTTGATGTCTGCCGCCTCCGAAATCGGTTGTCAGGAATGTCTTTACAACAAGTTTTGCCTGGTTCAATCCGATTAAACCAGCGCCCAGGGTGAGATAATTAGCATTATTATGTTCACGACTATTGGAAGCGGTAGCATAGTCATAACAAAGAGCAGCTCTTACACCGGGTACTTTATTAGCAACCATACAACTGCCAATACCGGCGCCATCAATCATGATCCCGCAACAGGCATTTCCAGTACTCACCAATTCCGCTACCTTAAATGCAAAGTCAGGGTAATCAACCGCTTCGTTATTGGATGGTCCGCAATCGACTACCTTACACCCCATTTCTTCAAGGTAAGGGATTAAAGCCTGTTTCATATTGAAACCCCCATGATCTGCGCCAATCGCAACGACTTTCGCACAATTTCCCGAACAGGGTTTACTACTGTTTTCATTGTATTTTTCAAGAACATTTTTTACGATGGCTTGAATTTCGGAATCTGATATATAATCCATCCTACAACCTGTGATTGACAAAATGTATTTATTTCTATATTATATATGTAGTGGTAAAGACCACATTACATCCTAATGGCTTAAGTTTATCAGGAAAAACAAAAATGTCAAGAGCTATCGATCCGTCTAATATCATTCCGAAATATTACCAACTGGCAAATATTCTACGCGCACAAATTGAGGATGGCACCTGGAAAGCCAACGAAACGATCCAATCCGAACGGCAGCTCGAACAACAATATAACTTGAGCCGCCCCACCATCCGTCAAGCAATTGATCTGCTTATTACTCAGGGCTTTCTCTATCGCATCCATGGAAAAGGCACTTTCGTCTCCCCTCCCAAATTGCAAAAGGGCATCCTTGAGCTGACCAGTTTCAGCGAGGATATGCGCAACCGGGGATTGGAGCCAGGGCAGACTTTTCTTGAATTTGGGATGGTCAATCCTCCCAAGAAAATAAAAATTCACCTGGAAATTACCGATCCAGAAAAAAAAGTATTGCGCATCAAACGTATTCGAACCGGGAATGGAGAACCCATTGGCATACAAGATTCATATCTCAACCTTCCCGATGGGAAAGAAATAACACGAAAAGAGCTTGATGAACGAGGTTCGATTTATGCAATCTTACAAGAAAAATTTGGAATCTATCCGGCAGAAGCGGATGAGACCCTAGAGGTGACTCTGGCATCCGACGAAGAAGCTGTTCTCCTCTCGATTACTTCAGGAAGTCCATTATTATTGAATGAACGAATTCTTTATTCCCAAGACCGCAAAGCGATTGAGTTTGTCACCATTCTATACCGTGGTGATCGTTATAAATATTACATGCGATTGACACGTAAAGTATAGTAATCATTGAACCTGGGGAAGCAAATCATAATGGTTCAATACCCGAACATGGGTTATGGGCCAATAGACAGCCAATGCTTTCCCAATTAGGTCATTTTTAGCCACAAAACCCCAGCTCCTAGAATCTGCCGATTCTAGGCGGTTATCGCCCATCACAAAATACATGTCAACCGGAACCACCCACATACCATCACCACTGGTAAGATCATGAATATACGGTTCTACCAGTTCATATCCATTCACATAAACCTTGCCATCATTAATACTCACTTCATCTCCAGGTAACCCAATTGCTCGTTTAATATAGTCAATTTTGGGGTCCAGCGAGAAATGAAATGTCACGATATCACCGCGCTTAACATCTCCTAATTTATATGCAATTTTATTTACAAAAATGACTTCTCCTTGCATCACAGTGGGCTCCATGCTTACATTGAAGACTTCCACCCGATCGATCACAGCATCAATGGCAAAATAAAATGCAGCAGCGATCAAGATGGTTTGTATTATTTCAATAAAGGCATAGGAGAATTTTTTCTTTGTTAACATGGGTGGAACTTGGCGCGGTGAATCCTGCATATAGCGACTCCTGTAAATTAAGAACGTTTTTTCAATACAAAACGGATGGGGGTTCCAATATAAGGGAAAGTCATACGGAGTTGATTTTCAAGAAAACGCAAATATGTAAAATGCATCAATTGAGGATCATTAACGTACAACATGAAAGTAGGTGGATCGGAATGAACCTGCGTCCCATAATAAATACGTAATATCCTCCCAGTTTTTGATGTAGGAGAATGTAGATCTTGTGCTTTCATCAAGATACGATTCAATGAACCAGTTCCAACATGGGCAAGCCGTTCTTCTTGCACCTGCAATGCGAGAGGTAGCACTTTATTAACTCGTTGACCTGTGGAAGCCGAAATGAAAATTACAGGAACATAGTCCACGAAATTCAACGCTGCACGGATCTTTTTCGTATATTCGTCCATGGTGTAGGAGTCTTTTTCCACCAGATCCCATTTGTTCACTACTACAATGGTGCTTCTCCATTTCTCAAGAATATATCCCGCGATATGGGTATCTTGCGCAGAAATTTCTTCACTAGCATCGATCAGCAGCAACGTCACATCACAGCGTTCGATAGCACGCATAGAACGAATCACAGAATATTTCTCTACGCCCTGGTCAATCTTCCCTTTCTTGCGTATTCCAGCTGTATCAATGAGCGTAATGGATTTGCCATCAAATTCCATCTTGGTGTCCACCGCATCCCGAGTGGTTCCCGCAATGGGACTTACAATGGAACGTTCTTCTCCAACCAATTTGTTCAACAAACTGGATTTTCCCACATTGGGTTTGCCCACAATAGCAATCTTAAAGGAATCATCTTCTTCTTGTTCAACCTCCAATGAGAATGAACCAACCACGTCATCTAAAAGATCGCCAGTTCCCGTGCCATGGAGTGCAGATATTGGAAAGGGTGTTCCCAACCCCAGCGCATAGAATTCCATGGCAGTTGCTCGCAAGGCATTATTATCTGCCTTATTCACAGCAAGATGAATTGGGGGCAATAGAATTCCATCCCGCTTTTTTTGATTGCGGCGCAACAATTCCGCCACCTCCTGATCAGCGGGTGTAATGCCGTCTGTAGCATCAGTAACGAAGACCACTGCATCTGCCTCTTCCACTGCCAGCATAGCCTGCGAACGAATTTCGGCAATGAAATCAGCCGATGAGATGCTCAATGGTTCTTTGCCACCCTCACTCGGGTCAATGCCACCTGTGTCGATGATCTGAAATTTAACACCATTCCAAATCGTTTCTGAGAACAGACGATCACGCGTAGTACCGGGCACATCATCCACAATCGCCAGTGGTTCTCCGGCGAGACGGTTAAATAATGTACTCTTACCCACATTGGGTCTTCCGACAATAGCAACGATTGGTGTGGTCATATTAATTTCCCGGCGTGGCTGTAGGTGGAACGCTTATATTGACTTCAATTGATTCAGGTAGAATCGACTCGACCAGAATTTCTGGGATATCCACTTCAACCCGTGGATTTAGCTGATAGGTTCCCGGCGCCAGATCGGTCAAATCGAGAATAACACGTACATCACTGGCTTTCAGATCATCAAGGAGCGGCAGTGGACCCGATAGGATCACATCTACAATTTCCGGTGAGATCGATATGGAATATTCCGGGTTCAATCCAACCAGTTCGATAGTTTGATTATTAAGGGTAATACTTCCTTGAATAGCAGATACTGTGACGGAAATCTTGATAGTTGATTCACCTACCACGCTGACACCCGCTGGTAAATTAAGGGGTAATGACTCACTAATATCCTTACCTGCTCCATTGATATTCAGAGGTTGAGTTTCAACATAACCAGGGAGATTATTGACAATTTGGGAATCAGCAGAATAGACTGTTACTGTTAACGGGGAGACTGTGATATTGGTTAAACGATAACCACTCGCGACTTGACCAGTCACAATTGCCTTGACTGTGACATTACGATAACCACCCCGTTGTGAAATCGGCATAGCAACATGGACCTGTTCCGGATCAATGGAAACCTTCTCAACGATAACTCCGTTTTCATCATAAGCTGCCAGGGTGATATTCCTGTCAATATCCTGATTCGCCTGACTCACATCCAAAATGGCACGCACTTCCGTCACATTCGCCACAAGGGAAGAAGGTCCACTGACAGTAGCAAACTCGCTGCTCATGGTCGCTTCACCCGCTTCATAACCAACAGCTGGCTGCGAAGGTTGCACAAGATTAATCGGCAGGTATTTAGAATACAATGGTTCCATCACCACTTCGATAGACGATGGACCAACTGCCTCAACCTTCACGGGGCGCGCTGAAATCTTGACTTCAACATCGATATTGTAAGTTCCCTCGGCCAGTTTACTCAGATCAATACTGGCATGGATCAGTTCGGGATTATCGATCAATGTTCCCCAAAGGGATGTGGGGGCACTAAGGCTCACCGTGACTTGAGCAGGAATCTCATTAGTTATAACAAGTTCAGGATCTTTGCCAACAATCTCCACCGGAACTTTCTGAGGATATGTACGTCTGTCAACCGGATCAGTAGCATTAACCGCCATGATCCAAATTGTGATCGCCAGTATGAATGCAGTGAGGAATGTAGGTAGATCACGGGTTAATTTTTTCAATAACTGTCTCATTCCTTCTTCCCTTCATCACTTTCGATACCCAACAATGAACGTAACATGGCAGTGAGATTCAATGGTTGATTCAACCGTTCATCATCCAACAGGAAGGGTCGCAGAGCATTTTCCAGATGCTCCGGTTTTATATCACGGATAATTCTGCCAAGATGCGCAATGGATATATCACCAGTCTCTTCAGAAACAACCACTGCTAACGCGTCAGAGTTTTCAGTGACGCCCAATGCAGCACGATGACGCAAACCCAATTGGTGATCGGGGCTTTCATTTAGAATACCTACTGAAGAGAGGGGCAGCACACAGGATGCAGCTCGAATTCGATTGGATATAATGATAATTGCTCCATCATGTAGAGGCGTATTGGGAAAGAAAATCTGTAAGATCAATTCCGCGGAGATTTGAGAATCCATTGCAACACCAGAATCAATAAATTCCTGCAAATCATCAAATATCTGGAAAACGATCAAAGCACCATGTTTCAATGTAGATAAACGTCGAGCTGCTGAAGTTACCGAAGTTATCCCTTCTTCAATCAACTCTTGCGGTTGATTCACTTTATATGAAAAAAATCTCCTCTGACCGGCTCGTCCCACCTTCTCAAGCGCTCTGCGAATTTCAGGTGCAAATATGACCGGGATGGCAAACAACATAGCCGGCAATGTAGTTGAGATAAGATAGGAAAATGCCGGTAAATTCACCAGGGTCGTTAACAGCATAATAATAATAACGATGAAGATTAGCCCCCTGAACAAGGTTTGCGCCTGGGTATTACGCAACAATTTTAATATGGTATAGAAGATCAAACTGACCAGCAGGAGATCAATAATAGTAAGCCAGTTAAATCTCTGAAAGAGGAAGATTATCTCAGAAACAATATCTCGCATTTTTTAAGTTTACATCATTCCTGCAGATTAAGGGATGAACCTCCCTATGCCATCTGCAAATAGTTTAACCCAAGGGATTTCCATTGTACCTCCCTTTACTGGAACAAATTCCAAAAATGGATGTCTATTCCATGAATCTGTACTGCATTCATGATAACCCGCAATACACAATTTTTCTTCTAAGCTGCCCGAGCCGTTTCTAATGTTCAAGATCATATTATTACCTAACCACGAACAAGCAATCATCTCTATTTCTTCTAACGCGGAGAGAATGGAAGATTCATCCAATTCGGCTGCATCCATTGAAACAATGGCATTGAAATGATCAAATTTCCAAAGGAGAAATGCACTTGGAGAAGATGGGATTCGATTGACGAAATAGCGTTTATTGAAAATCACTTCTTCCCAGTTCACAGGATCCTGCAGAGAATCGGATGCAGCCCACTCCATTAATGGTTGCAGCGCATGACGTTCTGCTAATTGCATTGCCGGGTAATCAAGCATGACCCGGGGAACTTTCTTTGCCGATCGATCGAGAGTAGCCCGGAATTTGGAGTTCTCCGAACACATTTCATACCAAATACCGTTGACCTGCTCCCAGGTTTCTTCTATATTTCCACTGTTCTCAATGAAGTAGTCAATCTGAGCATCCTCAGGAAAATACTGCTGGTGCAGTCGCTGCATTGCGGCATCTACATCCATCCCCCGGGTCTTTTTCAAGCGACTCAATTGTGAGTCCAGGGTAGCAGTGACAAACCAACGCGAATCACAGAGTTGCAATAACTGCGAAGTGTAGAGTTTGATAGCTTCCACCACGATCAAGGAAGAAGGAGAAATCGCGAGCATGTCTAGCATGATCTGATGAACCAGGGGGTGTAGTATAGCTTCCAATTTTTGTAATTGGCGTGGATCTCTGAAGACCAAATTTCCCAATTTTTCTCGATCCAACTTTCCATTATCTTCTAAAATCTCACTCCCAAAAGCATGAACGACTTCGTGATAGCCAGTTTTGCCTTCCATCAATAAGAAATGGATCAACTCATCAGCATCCACCGGCAAGACACCACGTAACGCCAGCAAATGGCGCACCAGGCTTTTTCCACTGCCAATACTTCCAGAGATACCTATGACAAAGGGATCATTCACCAATATTCTCTCTTCCAATAACGTATCTTCATTTTAATGGTTCAGCGCTATCTGTCAAATAACCACACATTTGCTGTTGGGAAAACTTCAAAAGTGGACACATAAAAACTTTAAAAGTGAACTGTGAAATTTTCCGAAGCTGGACGAAACTTCAAAAGTGAACTGACTTATCAACACTTGAGATGGGGATATTCAAGGAGT